>ERZ780149.609-NODE-609-length-45202-cov-29.754867_pt1 | contig 45202 bp, 62 predicted proteins | sample MGYA00511367_ERZ780149 | MGnify/ENA primary metagenome ERZ780149 (study PRJEB29588, sample SAMEA2153852) | human gut metagenome | biome: human gut; feature: human-associated habitat; material: faeces | place: Denmark | collected 2008/2010 ... | reverse complement strand
TATTACGGCGGTTAGCTTTTGACATACGCCGAACAATAACTTGTTTCTGACTTTCGTCTCCATATGGCATATTGTTCATCACCATTTCCCAGAACGGCTATCATTCCGTTTGCAGTTTAACCTCTCATTTAACGACATACATCACCATTTCTTGATTATAGCACGATTACGCTACTTTCTCGAAATAGATAGGCATACTCCTAAAACCCGTCAATTTGGGTTTACCCTTGTCGCTTCCCATTAATCCAGACACAACGCCAGATATGGAAAGAGTACCAATGTTTGCTCCAAGATGAGAAAGCAATTCATTAGCTTGTGTTAAAAATCCTAACAATCCAGAGCCAGTATCAACTACGCCTTTAACAATATCACTTGATAATGTTGTTGTTGATAATTCCTGCCACTGTGCCTGAAATTGTTTTACTTTACCTTCGATACTATCTATGTACTTTTCGTGTTCCTTTAATGCAGAACCATCTGAGTGCTCGGATGTATCTAATGAATTGATTGCTGTACCAATGTTTTGAATTACAGCAGAAGCGTAGTTAGACCTATTCTTACCGGCAATAAGCTCAAGTAATGACGCTTTATTTTTATCAGCCAAGTCATCCCATACGAGAGCGATATCTTTAAGAATATCATAGGTGCTACGGAACGAACCATTGTCCATAATATCCACGCCTGAAGATGAAGAAGTTTTTGTTAAAGCTTTGATTTTGTCTTGAAGCTCAGAAGTTGTTGTGCACATTCCTTCCGTATCTTCTCCAGCCTTTTCAAGCTCTACCGACATACCTCTTAGTCTCATAGCAAGCACTTTAAGTGCATTACCTGATTCATCTGCACTCTGTGTAACTTCGGTCATTGCGGTCAGCAACGCAATGGTTTCATCAAGGCTATTACCCGCAACAGCCATAGATGCGGCTGAGTTCTTTAAGCCTTCGCCTAAATCACCTGACGAGACAGCGTAATTATTACTCACCTCATTAAGTTTATCGACAATGCTTTGTGCCGATGAAGCTTCCATATTAAAAGCTTTTAATATGGAAATAATGTCACTACTTGCTTCGCCAACACCATCCAAATCGTCACCGACATTAGCATATATGGTTGCTACCTCTGCCAATTGCGTTGAGTCAGGTATATCATAACCCATACGAGCAAAATCAGCGGTACTTGTAACAAAGTCACTAATAGTAGTACCCAGCTCTTTTGCTTTGCCAGTTGCCGTAGTTAAATATTTGTCATATGTCGAGTCAGTGCTGTCTGTAACTTTCTTAAGCTCCACCATAGCAGTGTCTAACTCGGTCACAATGTGTATCATGTCTTGAACAGTAGCAATAGCTTTATTCATAGACGAAGTGATAAAATTCCACGAACCATATTTAAGATAGTTCTTTGCAAGTGTGCGTAGAGCGGTTGAGCCCATCAATCCAGCAGACTCGGCAGAAGTCTTAATATTTGCAAACTGTGACTGGAAAGATTTAAGCTGTTGGCTACTGACTTTTGCAGCATCTGATGTTTTATTTAAAATGGTTTCAATTTGTCCAGCGTATGCTTGAGCAGCTTTAGGATTGCTACTCGCAAATTTCATAACCTGCAAACGCAGTGTTTCTACTGCTTTGCTACTTGCGATTGTACTTTTATTTGCGGTTTCTAAACTCTGACTCCATTTGGTTTCAAATTTATGTAAAGCAGCATTATTTCCAAGCTTGCCAGTTACTTGATTTGTAGCGGTTATTTCTTCGTTAAGTAATTGAAATTTTTGGAGGTAGTCACTAAATTCGTTTTTTAGATTGTCAGGAATATTGCGTCCGTTAAGTAAAGATGTTGTTTGCTGACGCAAAGCTCGCATATTAGCTAAATATTTATCCAACTGACTATTATTAACAACCTCGCCTGAGTTATTCAAAATATCATAGTGATATCCTTGCGCTTTGCCAGTTGCGTTGGCAGTGTTGAGCCTCTCTTTAATATTGTTAATCCTACTTTGAAACTTGTCTATAAAAGAATCATCTGCGCCATTCCATACACCATTTTCAAGTAGTTTTTCACATTCTTGGCGTATATCTTCCAAGTCTGCTTTTGCTTCTTGTAATTGTCCTTCGGGAATAAACGCTACATTTTTACTGCGGTTTTGAATGTCATCATATACTGTATCAATATCACTCCGAATCTTTTCTATTTCAGAACGGTTGTTGTTTACAGTATTAGAGATAGAGGCTGATAACGCTTGTGCCTCTGTCACAAAAGACGAAAGAAGTTCTTTTGGTACATCTTCTCCATTATTCCACATATCACCAATAATATCTTTTTTAGATATGAGGGTTGTAAGTTGAGACCACGCAGTACGATATTCAGACACAGTTAGCAAGTTTTTGCTTTGCTCTTGTGTTAATTGATTAGTCGTTTGTGATACAAGAGTTTCTGCGTCTTGAAACTCCTTTAAGGCAGCAGTGCTTTCTGTAATAACAGCCAATTGACTTTGTAACTCGGAAGCAGATATTTCATTTGTGCGACCAGTAGGAGATACTACACGACTCCCTGTATCAATAAGTTCCTGTAATTCTGCTTTAGTTTTGTCTATAGACTCAGCACTAATTACACTATTTGAATTATGACTCTCAAGGATAGCATATAAGGATTGGGCAGTTTGAATAATATTATTAATTTCATTAACACTCTGTCTGCCTTCTGTATTGATTGCAGTTACATCTTGCGATAATTTTACAACCTTTTGACTCAAATTGTCTAAATCAGCGACAGGAATTTCCAACCCTTGAGATAATGACTGCTCTAACTGTCTTCCTTCAGAAGCCAAACTTCTTGATACCGTAAGAAATTTCTCAATATTCTGTGTATTTAAAAACTGATATCCTTGTTTTTGAAGGTTTAAACCGCCAATAATGCTTTGAATTCTGCTCTGAATCTGAGCTAACTCTTTTGCGGTTTGTTGATAACTTGTCACATCGGCTGTCGTCCGATTGCTATTGTTATTCTTGTTATATTGACTACGAGATGCTTTGACTGTATTTCCAGTAACACCAACCGAAATACTGCCAATTGCTTTTTCAATGTCTTTCTTCAAAGACTTCATTGCGTTACTACAGTCAAACTTTTTGATTGTAACTACTGGAATTTTTGGAGGGTTTTTAAGAGATTTTTCAAATAGTGTCTGAACGCTCTTTTTTAATTGGTCTTTGGTTTGTTTACTCTGATCGGCTTCTATATTATATATTTTAATACCGTCAATAGCTTTAGCTAATTCTCCAACACTCTTTTTGAAAATTTTCTTGTCTTCGTTTCTTGTTCCAGCTATCACTTGGACGGAAATACCAAAAATATCGTTTTCATTTGCCACACATACCACCACCTTATTTCAACTTTGCTATAATTTTTGTTGTAATACTTTTTTTGAAGTCTGAATTGTTTAGTTCTGCTCTCGTTGACGCTATAGGATTACGAACCCCCATAAAAGCATATTTTTTGGCATCATATCCGATAGCTCTCCATAAGTCAGAGGTATAACTATATCTCTTTCTGGTGTATCCATTCCGACTATATCCTGTTATCCAACGAATCAATGCGTCCGATGTAGTGGTTGGCACTTGATGAGTAACAACTGAGCGGTTTGGTGTTGCTACAGAAGTTATGATAATCTTATTGCTCTCTTGGGACACATCTTGAATTTGGGAGCTGCTTCCTAAGCCATTCACACTACGCCTTACATAAGTTGTAGGAGTATATGTATCATAAATATCTGCTTTGATATTTTTTCTTAATTTGTCTTTAATATCTTGAGCAATATCGGTTTTTAAAACCTGAGAAGCCGCCTTGTTAATTGCTTTGACAAATGTGTCATACGAATTGAAAGTCTTAATACCACCAGCCCCTTATTTAGCAGAAGGGAAGAGGGGAAGTGGACTGTTGCTTGGCTTATCTTCTTCCTCTTTGATAATGTGGTTTACCATATCCATCATCTTGTTGAGGTCTACCTTATCGCCAATAGATGATATATTTTCAGTTAATGCTTTAAACTGATTCATAATTAATGCAGTTTCATAGGTCTTTTCGGAGATTTCCTTTTTCTGCATATATTCAATTCTCTTCTGAACACCTTCATATATTAACGCCAATTCTTTTTGATTGATTTTACTTTTGACAAACTCTGCAACACCTGTTTCTGTTACAAAAGAATACATTTTTTCAAAAACAGTAGGAATTGCAAAATTTGCATACTCTCTAAGAATTTGCATATCAATCAATGTAGATGTGATTTCGGGAAGATATCTATTTTCTGATATATCAAATACAGTTTCCGCTACTGTACTACAGATATTTGAAAGGCGTACTGCACCGATACTATGTTTGATTCTTAAAGAGATGTGTTCTATTTCTTCAGGCTTTTTATCATCTGTTGTTACTGAATGAAATACATAATCATAAAACTTTGGCTCATTTTTTTCTGCGTAATAAATTTTTCCAAAAGCCATTACTGGAATTTCTTTATAATCCTTTTTTTTATTTGTGTTTTTTTTCATATATAAAATCCTTTCATTCCTTGTGCTGTATATTAATGTTATGTACAGCGTAATCTCCGATACAGATAGCATCCGAAATGTTATCGTTATCGGTATCAATGTCATATTTATTCTTTACATACTGCAATGATAGTATTTTACTTTGTTTTTTCGCTTTGTTATCGTTAGGAATAGTTGCAGTGATTTTTGCTTTAATTTCTTTACTTGTTCTGCCTCTTGCGTTGCAATAATTTTGCCACACAGAGGGGGATATGAGTTGGTATAAATAATGCTTTTTTTCACAGAGGTTAATTAATACGCCTTGTAACTGTGCCAAATTTTTAAATACTGATACATTAGCTCTCAAATTAATATCTTCAAGAAATACAACTGAAATCTTTCTCTTTATAATAAGTTGACTAATATACTTTTCAATCTCACAAACAGCCTCTGAAAATGTGTATTTACCATTAGGAAAACTAAAACTACCATAGTCTACAAGCTTTTGTTTTTCGTAGTCATATATCGCCCAACCACCGTTGCGAGCCTGATCAACCGCTAAAATTCGCATTTTATGTACCTCCTAAAAAGAATAGGGAAGATAAGGGAGAAAATCCCATCTTCCCTATAAGAACATCATTTCTGACTACTATTATCTTCGTCAGCTTTCTTTGTAATTGCTGTTTTTCCTCGCTTTGCGGTTGCTACTCCATTGTCAATAACATTACCCTTAATAAGTACATCCCTTATTTCTGGCATCATGGATTGTGTAGCCTCTTTACTAATCTGTACAAACTGTTCTTTGAGTTCTTTCGGAGAAGCACCAAGACGCATATCCTGTATAATCGAGTAAATTTGATAGTGTTCTGGCGTATCGGCAACTGCCCTCCATCCACCATATTTAGAACAGTTCACACAAGCTTCATATTCTTTACCACAAATGAGGCACTTTCTGATAGCCATAATTATGCCTCAGCTTCGTCTTCGGGAATAACTACATAGAACTGTTCTTTATCTTTAGAACAATAGTTAGTCATACCTTCAAATTCGATAGGCTGTGTGCCGTCTGGTTTAATTTCAAGTGAAAAATTGTTAGAAAGCTTTGCTCTCTCAAATACAATAATTGTATAAATCTTTGTTGATGGATCACAAACATCATGACAAATGCTATCAAGAACAAAAGTACCAGCCTTAGAAAAGTTATCACTTGAGTTGGTAATCTTAACCGCATTCTCCATCTCACACTTATAGATAACAATAAATGTCATAGGAGAACCGTCTTCTCTCTTAACAGGGATATCATCACCAAGAGTGATAGTTTTACCAGCAATAGTGAAGTTTGTTTTATTTGTTGCAAGGTCACTCGCTGTGACTGCAAATTTCTCACCAAGACCGCCCTCTGTAGTAAGTGCCCAAATAGCTGTTACAGGACTTGTCGTGAGAGGAGTCCAGTTGAGTGTAATTGTTTTAGCGGTAGGGTTTGCCTCAAGAACATCTACCTTCTTAGTTACAACCTTCTTATCAGCGGCACCAACTTCTTTCTTTGTGCCTAACTGGTCAGCAAACACACCAAGATTAATAACAGAGTTAGATGCTGTAAATTTTGAAGTCTTAGTTCTGTCAAATGAACCAATTGTTGCACCGACATTATCTGTAGCATTTACTGCTTCGCCACCGCACTCAAGTGTGCCATCTTTAATCTGATTAGCTGTCCACTCAATATCGCCTGAACTAATGTCCTGCTTTGTAAGACGAGTAACCCTGTCAAGTACAAGATTGTCAATGTTATACATAATAAATCCTCCTTATAAAATAAAAAGCACTCCCCTTTGAGTGCTACAAATTACGCATCCAATTAAGAACGCTTTTATTACTTATTTTCTTTAAATCAACACAGCCACTATAATACCCAGTCATAATGTTTTCGTAGTCATTTATTGCGTTAATACGATCAGCGGCGTCCATTAAAACATAAATAGGTAAACTCCAAACCGTTGAATAACTATATTTAAAATTTGCGTGATTAGTCAACGCAGAAACAATAGGGAGTAGGGTTGACTGTGCTTTTTGGTGCTCTTTCCGAGCGTATTTTTTGTTATCCCTATCTTCATCTACCATGAACCTTTTGGTGGTTGTATTTCCACCTTTCTCTTCGTGCTTTTTTAATCTGTGAATTTTTCGTATGTAATTAACTATAATTTCGTAAACAAACCTATCAATAATTAATTGAGTATTAGTATCGATTAATTTAATATCTTGAGAAGTATTATCTTTAACCAGTACCATTCCTTGTAAATTAATATCCTCTTCAAAAAGCAGTGATAAAATATCACTATCTATGGATTTGTAAATTAAAGTAAAAAAATCAAAATCGTCTACTTCATCCCACCATAAATTAAAACCATCATATAATTCTGATTTGTAATCAGAAGGTGTTGCACAAATTTTACCTATTTCTGCAAAATATTGTTTCTCACCAATGTCACATATGTCATCAAGTGTTGGTTGTTTTAGAGTTAGATGAGTAGAAATTTTAATAGGTTTGCCTCGATATAACGTCATCTCGTCTATATCTAAAAAATCAATTGCCTTACTTCTCATAATTTGCTTCCTATGCGGTTATGGTCTTGTAAGGTATATTCTAATACTTGTCCGTAATAATCCTGTATGGGGTTAAATTCGTTAGCCGATACGAGTTCTAATCGCCCAAAACCAACATCTGTCATACCATTAATTTCTTCATCAATATATCCTGCAAGCAAATCAGTACGGACGCCCTGCAACATATCCATTAACTGCTCGTGTGCAAATATATAAATCATTAAAGATGTCGTTTTTACAGCCGACGAGCTGACTTGTGTTACCCCTGACTGCATTGTCACAAATACACTTTGTTCCTCTATAGTCTCAGGAACATAAGGAAATAGCTTGATAAACGATTTAGCTGGGCTTTGACTTCCTTTAACTACATCTACGAAACTATCTTCATTATCCGTGTCTATACATATTAAATTCACAATATTCTGATTGTTTAAGCAACGCTTTTTAATCAATTGTTTAAGAAGTGTCATACCTGTAAAACTATTATGTTTAACATCTTGCATTACGACCACCCCTTAATCACAAATTCTTTTTCTGTCGATAAATTGTATAATGAAGACATAACCCTTAGCGTAACTCTTTTTCCAATAAATGAATATTTAAGCGGAACATAAAGCGTTAAAGTGTGATTGTCGGCACTTGGTTTAATTGATACATAATCTTCACCAGCCTCTAAAGAGTATTCGTACCCATTTGAGTCTTGAATAATATCGCCTTGCTTATCAACTATACTGAACGATAGTTCACAATCTTCGTCTATATATAAAACTCCGTCATTACATCCCTCGATACGAATAGTATATGGCTGAGAAGTTGGAACATCTGTATCGTCTTTGTTTGAGCTATTAATCAAGGTGTAATAATCAGCAACCATTAATTCAGTATTATCATTGGTAGATCTGTTACATTCTTTTAAACCAAAAGTATATACACCTTTACCATTATAAAGCCCCGGCAGTCGGTCAGGTTTTGTGATCTGATATGCCAGTATGTTCTGTTGTGCATCAACATCATCAACCAAAAATCTTTGTCCTCTGTATAACTCTTTAGTTTCACTATCTTTAGCTATAATAAGGTTTAAACGGTTGTCACCAACAGTAATTTCTTTAGTTTCTCTTTCGCCAGACGAATTGCGGTCATTATTGGTAATAATACAATGCCTTTCGATTATGTCACCATTGTTGTTAATCCATTTGAGTGTGTAGTTACATTGCTGTATTTTTGCTCTTGTGTATAGCTCATCCTGTACATCATGTGATATAATCAACCAATAATTATCTTGCCATTCTACCAGAGAACCTCTTTCAAACTTTTCGTTAGGGAGAGAGAGTAAATTCTTAATATCATCTCCGTTATCGCTCCTCGTAATGACAGCTTCTCTTTCTTCACCGTTTATTGTTACAGTTACATAAGACAAGTTCTTATTTCGTAATAATTCAGTTTGTCGCTGCTGCACACGCTCTATCATTTGCTGTCGTTTAGTTTGGGGCAACGAAACATACTCATTCATATACTCATTCCATAAAGACACAGTTATCACCTTCAATTCTATATTTAAGCTTTTCGCATAGAGTAATCATTTTGAAAATATTTCGTCTCACATCTTCAACGCTACTGACATAAATATTTTGTTCGTAATAGCTTAATATAGCAAGAATACGCATAATCACAGCGTCATACCCTGTGTCTTTAATAAGCATATCAAACCCTTTTAACTCTTTAATAATATCTGAGATATGAGTATCTATAAATTCAGAGTTTTGCTCTTTTAAGGGTAGAATTTTAAATATCTGATTAATTAAACACGATAGATAATGCAAATATATTTGTTTGTTCATATATGTAAATCCGTTAAGTCTCCGTGTTCAAAAGAGTAATTATTTCCTCTGTTTTTGAAACATGTTTCAGCCTCTTTATATGCTGTTCTTACACGGTTTAAAATTTCCGCAGGCGAATACCCACTGTAATCTGTTGTGTTAAGTGTGTTTTCCAAGTTGTCTGCGTTATTTGCATATGGCTTAAACCACTGTGCAACCATACCTTCGGTAATAATGTCTACAATTTCGTCTACATCTTCAGCGCTAAAATTCTCTAAAAATGTTCTTGTTGTATCATCTCTATTGTAAAGATTATAACCACACTTTCTATTGAAAGAAGCACATGCTCGCTTTAAATATCCATCACATACTCTTGTTTTTTCTTTATCGCTAAGATGAGGATCTAAAAACTTCCACTCTTTTACTTTATCCAGAAAGACTCTGATAAAATCATCATAAGAGACTATCATCGGAAACCTCCTTATCTATCGACTAATTTGACACCAAGACTCTCTTCTAATGCCGTAATAACCGAAAGTGAATCGATTTCGTGATTTGCTACTGCATTGCGTGCTTTATAACATACTGACATTCTCTGAGAGCGGTTTAATTTTGAAACAATTGCTTTAATCTCGTCGGAAGTTTTGTCAAACAATGTATCAAAGTCTTCAACTGTGAGTGCATTGGTGTAATATTTCTCAGCATTAAGCACCTCAAGAACTAAAGTGTCCTCAAATAAAAACCAATTATTAGAAAAGAAGGCTTTATCTGTGGAATAGATTGACTTTACATCTGCAAATGTCAAATCCTGAACATCACCGAACTCTTCCCATATAAATTCTTCGTGAGTTCTTCTGTTCTGCGCAATAAGTTTACCCTGAAAGCCGTTAATTACAGGAATAATAGCTTCAGGTGGAAGTGTTTTTCTTAATTTAATATGCTGATTTTCCGGAACATCCATATTTGCAGATGTTTTTGTTTTTGTCTTAGTTGTTCTGCGTGTTGTTGTAACTGCTGTTGCCATTTGATTTATCCTTTCCTTCATTGAAACGGGCGTAGTTAAAACTACGCCCGAATATCAGTATCATTAGTTAGTAAAAGTATACCTACCAATACCAGTGTTTGCGCCACCTGAAAGCACAATGCCAATACCATACTTTTCACCATAAAGGTACTCGTATGTAAGGTCAGCATTTTCTGTCGGGTTGCCAAGAATAATTGTTGATACACCTTCGTATACAACCTTGATAGGCTTATCATCGCCTGCAACGATATTGAGAGTCTTATCGTCAAATACAAAGTCAGTAGTGCCGATCTTATGTCTCTGCGGAGTTGCAAGTACATTAGAACCATAATACTTACCATAATAACCGTTATTGTAAATATCGCTCTGTGAGTCTCTGCCCTGTACGCTTGGAGCAATCCTACGAAGACCAGCCTTTGTGCCTGAAATTGTTGCTGTCTTACCACCAGCAGCAGCCTCTACATGTGCAATTGTGTCAAGGAGAGTATCTTCGCTATATGTGCCCGCAACAGGGAAGAAGGCTGTACCGCCAAAATCGTCTGCTGTAGCAGATGCCCATACCTTGTAGATATCATCAAGAATCTTCTGACTAAAGGATTCACTTACTCTTGCAATAAGTGTATTAAAATCCACTGTGCCATTAAGCACTCTCTGAAGCTCCTCATAGATCTTTACCATTTTGAGAGTTGTATCAATTGCTACAGTATTATAACCGCCAAATCTCTGTCTTCTAACGCCCTGTGTGCCATCTGCAACCTCAGCAACCTGATAGAGAATAGAATCCTGTACTTCAAATGCGTTTACATCACCGGCTGCAATATTTCTAAACTCAACAAAGTTATTAAAGAAGTCACTCTTCTGAAGACCTTCTACTACAGTGCGAGAAAGAATTTCCTCTACAATTGAGAAGAGCTGACCGCACTTACCGTCTCTAATTCTCTTGTAGTCAAGCTTGGTTGAACCACCATTAGCTTCAACAAGAGACTTTCTAAGAACCTCCATTGAGTCCTTATTTGAATACTTACCAACTTCACCGTGATATGCGTCAACAGCAAGCTGAACAATGCTATTATTATCTGCCATAATACAATCCTCCCTTACTGTACTTCAATTGTATAGAGTGTGTATCTCTTATACTTTGTTTCGTCAACAATTTTGCCAATCTGTGTTGATGCGGCTGTTGCAGTTTCAACAACCTTCATCTTTGTACCCGCCTGTACTTCTACTGCGTCACCCTTCTTCGGTGTACCATCAAGAGCTTCCGCAGAAACGCTAAAAGTATCACCTGTATGGAAACGGAAACCTCTAAGAGTTTTACCAGCTTCGTTTGTGTATTTTTCAAGGTTTGTGTCTGATTTAAGTACAGCCTTCTTGTCCTCTTCTACAGTTGTAACGATAGCAAGCTGAGCTCGTGGGGAATTTGCTGCGGGAGTTGTTGCCTTATGAATCTGCTTTTCACCTGCCATAAGTTCACCCACAAGTACAACATTGCCGTTATCAATTGCTGTAGCTGCACTACCAGAACCCATATATTTCATTGAAACAATAAGTGAACCATCTGTGGTTGCACTAACATTATCGCTGTTATACACAGCATGCTTTACATCAGCCATATAAATGCCTCCTCTATTTAATTTTTGGGTTTAATGCCAAACTTGGCAAAAAGACCACCGTAATCATTTGTGTCATCAATAACACTATTCTTATCTGCTACGCCACCTACATTTTTATCAATACCAAATGCCAGAGGCTTGTCTGTTTTCTTAGAAAAACTCATGCCGTTTTTGCCCATAATTGCATAACATTTCTCTTCAATATCAGAAATATTCATGCCTTCATGCTCGGCTTTCAATGTCTCGTATTCATTAACCCCTGCCAAATTACTGAACTTTGCAAACACAGCGTCTTCCTGTGCCTTACGCTCTTCTGCTTCTTTTGCTTTCTTATACTCTTCCAGTTCAGTCTTTTCTGCGGTAATACTTGCAAGACTTGCTTCATACTGTTCTTTGTTTGATTTGAGTGTCGAATAAAACTGAGATTTTACCTCGTCTACCATATTAAACACCGCAGACTCAATCTCTTTGTCTCCCTCTACATAATCAACAATGGCATACTTTTTTCTCTTTGCTGTAGATTCGTCTACCACAACATCGTCACCCTTAAGTTCATAGTTAAAGCCAACGAGCTGTCTGTTTTCGCAATCTGCGTAATATACCTCTTTAGACTCACTGTCGTAGTCCACAAACCAATACTTGCGCACTTCATAGAATGAATCATCATCGAGAGTAATCTTTGTTTTCTTATCATCCATTGCATGGATTAATTTCTGACAAACATCAGACTCCAAAGCAAACTTTCTGCTTTCAAGCTCAGATGTTAAATCCTCGATAGAAATATTTTCAATATCCAAATCACTTACATCTACTGCATAGCTTTTAATCAGCTCTTGTTTCTTATCCATAATATCTCCTCCTTTCTTCTGTGTGCTCTTACTTATTTCTGAGAGCATAGCTTTATAATCTTTCATCATCTCGCTATATTTGTCATGAGTGCCACTTTGAGAATACATTTCGACACATGCTCCTTCAAAACAAGGCTCAACATCCTCGCCTAAAACACAAAAAGCCTCAAATTCAAAATCGTTGATCTGATATACTCCATGCTCGTCCAGTTCACCATCTATAATAGAAATCTCCATTGACTCAGATGCACTGTTTTCGGAAAGTAATTTATACACACCTTCTTGCCTTGTCCATAAATAAGCTTCAACACACAGATATTCATGAGTACCACCACTATCTTCAATGGATTCCCACCAATACTTTGCAGATTCAGGCACTACTCCGATAGGTTCTGTTAAATTAACCAATTCTGTTTCTGTGTCTGTTGCGACTATCTCAACATCGTGTCCACCATAATCCTTTTCTTCTCGTAGATAGTGAGTAACAACAGGACAATTAAAAATTGACCAAATAGCTCTTTCAAATGCTTCTTTCGATATGTATGTCTTATTGCGATTAAGTCCCGTATAAGCCACTTTAATTACACCTTTTGCAAAAGAACTATTAATTTTTTCTTCGTTGTCGTACTGTATAATGTGATTAGGGATACTATATTGAATCGTCACACGCTTTTTATCTTGCTTCACTCTTACTCACCACCTTCCAGATGATTTTAAATATGTAAAAAGCCCCACTCTATAACGAGTGAGGCTTAAAACATTAACTTGTCTGAATAAATACAAGCCACATTTTCAAATAAAGCTTTATTATTTGAGAGTGATGATTTGTTCTCAAATACATATAGTGTTGGGCTTGTAGAACATTTTCTCTTATTATCAATAACAGAAATAAGAGAATACCCTGCATTGATTAACAGTTGTTTGTCTTTTTCATTTGTTACATAAATAAATTTCACTACTCTTCGTCTCTTTCCTGAGCAATTTCACCGTTGTCGCTGATTTCTCCTAAATCTTTGGTTGGTGCTCCCGCTTCTCCATTACTATCCGCTGCCTTTGTACTCTGTGTAGCCGAACTGCTCAATGGAACAAACTTATCGGGAATGCCCATAATAGAGTTTTCCAAAAAGTGCATACTGTCAATATCTGACTGGTTAAGTCCTTGTGATGCACAATAATACGAAACCATCGGCAATCCGTATTGGCAGGCTTTTAGATACGAGTCGCCAGCTTCTTTACGATTGAAACGACTTACATCCAAAAATGATATCTTAAACATTTTTCCATGTGAGAGAGTATGAATGTAACGATTAAGCATCTTTTCAATGCTTAACACAATTCCATAAGTAATTGCTTGGTCGGCTTTTATAGATAAAAGCAAGGCATTTGACGATGCTTTTGCGTTGTTAAATAGAAGACTCGAAACACCTGCTGCCGTAAAAAGATGATTCTCTGCGTCTGCTACATTGTCTACATCAGAGGTGTTTGCATGATTAAAGCTAATCTTCTCAACCGGCATTGGAGTTAAAACCGATCCTACTTCATTTGGCAGTACGGAATCTAAGTTTCTCCATATATCTTTAGCCATTTCATAATCCATAGGAAATGAGCCGTCATCATTCATTAACAGTTTCATTACCAGTAACGCATAATTCTCGATTTCGGTTTGTGTCAAATTAAGTTGCTTATAATCTTCAATTTCATACAATTCACGCAAAAGTCCAACAAAAGGAGGCACCGGATAACTTAAAATATCTTTATTGCATTTGATTGCAAAAGATGTCGGAGCATCCAATAACTGCCATTTATATTGTGTATTATCTTGCTTATATAAATTATATTTAGTTGTAAATTCAACAGGGTATAAAGGCAGTAATTCTGACCTCGAATCAAAATACTGAAAATTAAATGAGACATCCAATACACCATCTTGAATGGACGCTATGTCACAATAATCAGAGGGAAGCTGCTGAATCATAATATTATCTTTGGTCACCCTCATAGTTCCATAGAACACATCTTCTCGTAAGCACACGGTTAAGATAGTGTCAAATGAGCTTTTAATATTAAACCCATCTAATGTATGCAAAATCTTTGTGTAATTTTTCTTAATCTTTTTTGTGTCTGACACACTTGATATATCTACATTGTATGGAGACACAATATAAGACAAGTCTGTCAATCCAACAAAATACTGGATAATTCTACGAAAGTGTGAACTCGCCGAATACATATAAATAACCGCATTGCGTAACTGTGCTTGATATCTATATGGATTGGACAAATATGTATTGATTTCGTCTTTTGTGTACAGAAAAAAGGAAGGTGTGTTTCTATCATTGTTTAGGTCTCGAAGCACAAGCTGATTTAAAGCAGCAAATTTTTGCTGAGTCGTTTTGATCTGCTCTTTATATTTTTTATCATCTTCTGTTCGTTGTTTCTCAGTATGAATTTCTACACTATCAATCTTATTCATTTTTCACACCCTTTCTTTTAACGGTACTTATACATGTCTGGTGCTCTAAACACAAAAAAGTCTTTTGCCGAATAGATCGTGTTGCCTTTTTGTCGTATGCTGTCTTCAATCTGTCTTGCTACATAATAGTTGTAAGACAAACTTGAAAAACGGTCTTTTCGCATACCAGACATTTCTTTAACTTTAATAAGTTTATTGTTTTCTTCAATGTTGAGCTTTACTAATTCATTAACCAATAGCGTGGTATTTATATACTGCTTAATGATTTTTGTTCGCTCAATAGGACTAAGATTACTATATCCTTTAATATCATTAAGGCAGGTTTCTGCATCAAACTCATTTATTAGTAATTTAATACGACCAGACTTAAACCCTTCTCTTAAGGCTAATGCACAGTCTGAGTTAAATTTAGCACCTGCTTTAATTGCCCAAATAACTTTTGGAGCAGATTTATCTTTACAACGACTTGCCATATCTGGGTTGTTACAGCAAGATAATGGGGGATAAACTACACCAGTTTCAGTGTCTTTAATTTCTTCCACCAGAGCATCGTATACACCAGAACCAACACCGTTCGCATCAATAACTATATAATCACAATCAAATTGTTCATATAATTTTCGCACAATCAATGCTTGTGCTCTTGTCAGTTCGCCCTCAAGTGTGTCACTGTATATGATATTATGAACAAACCTACCGCCTTTTTGCTTCTGAGGTACACAGCTATTAATAAAAATAGCAGAAGCGTCATTCTTGTGTTTTGTTGTCGTTGCCATAAGTGCAATATCAATTGATAAAATACGCTTTTCGTCGTGTTGCTTAGGCGGAATAATTAGTTTTTTATCTCCTGCCAGCCTACTATAATCGGGTGGCAACCAAGGATATTTGATTGTTCGTGTCTGGTTTATAACAGGATATTCGTAGAAACTACCTTCAAAATCACCATAAAACAGACAATCCATTTCCATTGACCATGACACTTCATTGTAATCTGATTCAGCCATATCATCCTCAACTTGTTCTCTCATAAGCAGACCTTCTCTAATTGCAAGCTGATACGGAAAACCACATATAAAACATTTTTTACTATCGTCTAACATAGTAGCCGCATAACCCTTTGCTTTTGCATAAGACCAATGAGAACAAAACCACGCTGAAGACATATAAATTTCCTTATTTCTCTCTTGGTATTCTGGTTTTACATGCCAACTGCCATCTGGTCTTTGATATTGATATTTTTTAAGTTTGAAAAATCCGGGTTGTCTGGGATTCGATAAGAATTTTTTCAATACGGTTTGAATGACATCCTTTGATACCATTCTAAATTCATCGGTAATAAGAATATTTGCTCTTGCACCTCTGGCAGAGTCTCTCGAAGTTACTACCAATATTTTTGATGTATTCCTAAATTTGATTTCGCCTTTTTCACCTGTAATACTCCAAGATTCAATTTCAGCTCTCAAATTAGGGGCACCGGGCATAATAAGATTTATAATCTTGTCCAAAACCAAATTAGCCTGTTTTCTGTTACCAGATGCAATACATATTGTTGTTCCCGGATATAAAATACATCTAACAACGCAAAAAATAGCAACCAAAAATGTTTTACCTAAGCCTCGACAGGCTAAAAACATAAACTGGTTGCATATATTCATAAAACATATAAGTATAGATTGAAATGGTTTTAGAATAATATTTAGATAATCTTCAACAAAGTGTTCTGGGTGTTCTCTGTAGTATCCAGTTACCGTGTTTACTTTGTCCATTGTTTCTTGCCGTTGTTCTTTTATTCGGTCTTTGGTTGTAACCGAACTTGTACTATAAATACTGTCAGTCTGTGTTGATGTCATCAGCATCACCGCCATCCTTGTCAGAAGGTGCGGTCTTTAATGCTTCCGCAAATACCGACTCAAAAATAGCTTCATCATCTTCACCAGCGTATTCTGGACGCTCAACCCTATACCTATTCATTTCTTCTTCGTACATATGAGCGTATCTGTTATGTATTTTTAGCATTTTACACAAATGTCCGAGAAAATAAGTTGTAATATACCAAACTAACTGATTCTTGTTTTTACACTCATCTATAGGTTTGCGCTCTTCATATTTTTTTATTAATACACCAAAAGTGTTTGTTTCAGCTAAGTCACTTTCTTTTGTCTGGTTAGGCGATATTCCTAACTTGGTCATAATGTTACCCATGCTTGTCTGTAGCGAATCAATTTTTTCGTTATGTTGATTTGCCTCTGAGATTCTTAAATCTGTAATGCATAACTGTTTGTATAACACTTGTTGTTCAACTGTTAAATTGTGATTGTCCTTAGTGAGTTTTTTGTATAGTGACTTAAGATTAGCATAACTATAGGCTGGATAGCCATATCCCCAAAAGGCTTCGTCTGCGGGAGTTATGCCTAATCTAACCTTTAACTCATCTTCGCTTTCGCCACTACCACCAAAATTCAAAGCACCTGACGGCACAGAATCTATCACATCATCCTCTGTAGCGCTTCCTTCTTTAACCTTTTTGAATTTTAATTCTTCTTCGTCCAGAGTATCGTCAAAAGTTTTGCCTGAGTATTTTAATAAGTTTGCCTTCTCCATATAAGCTCTAAATCTTGGACGAGATGAACTTGTGTCTCCTAACAGAGCGTATATTTCAGGAGACCAGTAAACATCAAAGTGTAAACACACCCGCCTTAAAGCTTTCTCTTCGCTTCCAAAAACTTCTCGATAGTGATTATATAATTCATCTACACAATCTTTACATACTGGAAAAAACTTTCCGTCACCTTGCCATAATGGAGAAGAACCTCTTGAAAATGCTTTGGCTCTTTGAGACTCTGTAAATTCCTTTTTGCATTTCTTGCAGCGGTATACCGGTTTAAAGTCAATACTTTTTTTTGGTGGAGCGATTTTACTAACTTTAGGCAAAGAATCACTCCTTATCGTGATTTAATTGTGTGTTTAAAGACAAGGACGCTGTAAATTTTGCACATCTCGATGCTTCGATGTTGATAATTTCGTGCGTGATAGGATTTGTTCCTCTTCGAGCCTTGCCTTCATTAACATAAAAAGTACCAAATTTGTGTATCTGTACGGGTTGACCAGTACATAACATTTCTGCAACGCAATCAAAAACATCTTTGATTACTTCTTTTGCGTCCTTTTTTGTGTAGCCTTTATCGGCTAACATACTAATTAGTTCTGTTGTTTGTGCCATTATTTCTCCGTTTCTTCCGTGTGCAATTTAGATATTGCACTTGTCTTTATTTGCTTGTAATTTACTCTTGTCTTCTTTGATATAAAACCTACGAGTAACATCCGTGCTTTTGTGATTAAGCAACACTGATACCTCTTCAAGCGACATACCAGCATTTTTATATGCTGTTGCTCCGCTATGTCTAAAATCATGAGGATGTAATGTTGGAACTCCAATCATTTGACCAATCTTTTTACAATAGTCACTTAGTGTTGATACTGTCGCAGGGGTGCAAGAACCACTCTTTCTATGAGCTGATACAAAAACATATCCACCATCTTCAATATTATTCTCTGTTCTATATTGTTTTAGATTTAGCAAATATTCTTTAGCTTCTTCGCTAAAGAATAATTCGACAAGATATCCTTCTTTTTCAAGAACATCTTTAGCCACACGACTATCAAAATCAAGTTGTTCCCATCTTATGTTTGCAATGGCATTTATTCTTGCCATTGTGGTCAGTGAAAAGATAGCATATGCTTGCATTGTAAGTGCTTCGTAATACTGTGTGGGCTTAGTTTTTCTTTGTTCCTTAGCCTTTTCAACATTCTCTTGTAGCTTTTCTCTCATAAACTGAATTTGCTGTGTAGTAAGAAATGTTTGTGCAACAACCGCCTGACCTTCTTTTGGTCTATCTATAAAACTCATTGGGTTCTCGTCAATCAATCTTTTTTTCTTTAAAAATAAAAAGAATGCCGATATACTTGACATTCTTCTCTTAATACGATTTGTATTATTGCCCTGATCTTTGCAATAAACGATAAACTCAGAGATATCCGAATCATCAATCTCTTTAACTGATTTATTGTCTTGATAATCGTATATATAAATCCACCAGTTAGCTAAATCGTTATAATAATTATAAATTGTCTTTTCCGAAAGTTCTCTGATTTTCATATCTAATAAATATTTATGATATAGTTTGAGTGTTTCGGGGTTGATTTTTTTTAGCTTCTCTTGATTCAACATACATATTCGTTCACTTCGCTTCGGCATATTTCACCACCTACTCAAAAATAATATTCACTTCGTCTCCTTCTATGTATTTAACATATTGACAAAAGAAACGAAGGGATCTACGCATTGCCGAAAGTCTTTGATAAGACACTCCTCGTTCGTGTCTCATATATTTAATAAAGTTATTGATGTCTTCACTTGTACACTTCGTAAAAGACTTATTTTTGTTAAAATGCCATAGCCACTTAAGAAACATCCGTGTGTCGTCAACATAGTGCTTTACAGTGGCAGGAGAGTACGGTTCATAACTCAAATATGTTTCAAAGTTATCCATTAGTTCTTGGTTATATGCACACATTTTTTCTTTATTAAACATATAACCACATCCTTAATTTAAAGACATAAGTTTGGTTTTCTCACGAATAGCGTGACCGTGCTCATCGAAACACATATATACAAATCCTTCTTTCTGAGAATTAACCAATCTTCCTTCGCTATATTTCATTTTTCTTATTTCACAACAAGCTCCCTGTTCATAGATTGCAGAATTTCCGATGACATAATACCCTTGACGATGAGTATGAGCCATAACAATATTTCTAAAATCAAATCCCTCGTTGCGAAAATAATACAAAGCTTTTTCTGCGGTTTTAAGCATTACCGAAGAGTATGCTCGTGGATGACAGAATACCGTATCACCAAACTGAGAGTACCATTTACCTGTAAATTCAATTTCAATGTTGCTATCTTTGAATACATGCGTCAGGGGAGAATACTCAGTTTTCGTTCCTATTTCGTTATCATAATCAATAAATCCGTCTGTGAAGATATAATCAAGTACAGATGACGGCATTATGTCGCATAATTCACTGTTTGTCTTTTTTGCAATATAATCACCTATTCTCAAATCATGATTGCCGTTGTTTGCAATTACCTTTTTTGGATTCAACAAATGAATCAGGTCAATTAAATATTGTCTTGCTCTGATAAGTTCTTTGGTTATGCTTACATATTTCGACTTATTCGTAAATTTTGACAACTGGGCGCAATCTACAAGGTCTCCATTTAATTGCAATATATCTACACGACCTATGTATTTCTCAAATGTGCTAAGAGGCTTACAATAAGGGAAATGCAAATCCGATATTGAAAGAACTCTTGTACTTACATTATCTTGATTTTTATAATTATAATAGTCATATACACCTGACGCATATTTTCTAAAGTGGTCAGATGATACGCTCTCGCCAAGCAGGTTTACAATTTGAGACCATTTCAAAGGAAATTTTGTGCCATTTAGCTCTCCGTTCTTTTTAGCTACTATTAGCCTGATTTTCCATTCCTCGTGGGTTTCGTCTGGTCGCTGTAAACACCAATTGTCTATATATTTATTTGTGTTAGCTTTCTGCATAGTAAGACGCTCAACCCTTTCGTCTCTGTTTAGAGGCACGACTTTTTGCTTTAAGTATTTTAGCTGCCTCAATATTTGTGTCTGCAATCAAACAGAGATATTCGGTCACTTCTGGTAAATATCTTCTGTGTCTTTTTGCAGGCTTTCCTCGTCCTGTCTGGGGAATCCATACATCAGGAAACTCTGAGCGTATAATCTGACTCTCTTTTTTTGTGATTGTAATAATTGTAAAAACTCCTTAAATTCAATTTATCACTTGACTTGCAATGCAAGAAATGATAGTATATTATGGGGTATTGTATTTAGTCCCCCTATACAGCCTAACTCGCAAGGCAAAAAACCGCATAAAATTCGAGATTTTTGGGTGTCCGAATGTCAAAAAAGGGCGGGAAGTACCCCAAAATTGCAAAAAATCGCCCCGATTATGACTATAATCGGGGTAAAATTTTTATGCTTTTTTAAATCTAACCCCAAAAAATTCTATATCTCCTTGTTCACACATCTTTAGTTTTTGTACTGGGGTTTTGCTTTTACGCAGAAGATATAAGAAATCTTTAGGTAGGGAATAGAATAATATTTTAATCAATAGGCGGTATATGTCTTTGTTTGCTGGTTTCTCGGCTTCATGTAGCAAATAACTCATTGTACTTAAACCAATTCTCTTATAAGACACATATGTCAATAAGTCTTGATAAATTTGTTCTGCCTGCTCGTGCTTTTCTATATTCGACGATTCTTCTTTTAGCCATACAGCGTTTATTTCACTTTGCTTCTTTCTTACAGTATAAATAAACTCATCAGATTGCTCTTTGTTGATATGTGAAGAGTGAGGCTTGAAATCAATAAAAGAAGTCAAAGGCAACATAGGGTGTTTATCATTACTAACTATACGCTTACGCACTGATTTTTCAAGATAGTCCATAGAGGTATCATAACAACGGTAAGTCTTATTTTGAGAAGTACAATGCTTATGTCTTTTATGATTGGCTTTTTGTTTGCTCACCTCTAACATAAATTCTGGCAGTGACTTGCTTCCGTTTTCGTCTTTGAGATACTTTGTGGTTAGTCGTTCGAGTTCTTTTGTCATTTGTACATCAAACTCTTTTTTAGCTTTATCTATTTCAATATTAGACATTACAGACAACTGACAGATATCGGTATATATGGGTTGGACACTTTCAAACGATGCACCGTTATTAATATTATCCCACATAATACTTGTAAGCACTTGTGCAAGGTTAATAATTTCTCCAATCTTATTTTCACTTGTTTTAATATCCAAGTCTGTTAAGTCATTAACTGTGTAATGCCTCTTGATTTTTTTAGCCTCTACCATATTCGTTGGAACAAGCCATTTATCATAGTTTTTAATTGCTGCCTTTAATAGAATGGGATTGTCTGTGATTAATACACTATCTGAGTCAAAGTCGCAGCCATTAAGCCGTTGCAAAACATTTTCTCCTATGCTGTTAATACACAATATCTCTTTAGTGAAGTTGAAGTATGTGTCTATTTCCGGACATTCTTTGTTATAAGCAACCCATACATTACCTGTACAACAATGAGGACTTCTTGATCCTAATAATTTTTGGTTATAAGCAAATCTTTTTGAATGTATATTGCCTATACCCAAGTGAGATGTACCGTCAAATTTACCAATTGATTGTAGGAGCATCTCATAAGGATTTCCTACAAGCGTTGAGTAATTGCCAGCTACGGAAATATGACCTCTCTTCATGTTGTTCTTATAAGACCTAATAGTTTCTCTTACTGTGTCATAATATAATTTAGTATCACAAAACTTGTCATTAATGCCAAGTAAAGTGTACACCAAATCGTTTTTAGAGGCTATGGCTTCGCCTGTGAGCGTGTTGTTTGTCTGAGCCTTAATGTGATACCTCAAAACAGTTTCGTCCGTTTTGAGGGCTTTTAGATAGTCTTTTGAAGGCTTCAAAAACTCTTCCATATCTTCTTGTGACAACTGTAATGTATTTAAAAGCTGATAATGGGTTTGAACTAATTTACCGTCCATAATATGAGTCGGCTTTTCGTACTTAACTATGCCAAATTCTGTGTCGAGATTGTCAAGCCATGCGTCAAATGTTCCAAACTTCAAATATTTAATACTGCTTGGAGTAGTTACGAGTTTTACATCCTGTATACATTTAGCTCGTGTATATCCATTAAGCTGTGACACATCAGTAATACCGTTGTCGGCAAACCATTGTTGAAGACTGGTATTAAAGCAAGCTGACTTAAAAAATCTATTACGCAATAATAAAAAACCTTTATGCTGATACTCTCCAAAAAGACTAACATCCATAAGAGACTGTCCGTCCCAAATGCTATTACATATCTGCACCTCTTCCGGTTGCGTTTTTAGTACACCCTCATCTATACGGGTAGTCATTACTCTATCTGTAAACACATCTTCATAATCGTCTACAAGTAAAATATTTTCGGGCTGAATATACAGGCTTGCAATAGTGCTACTCAAAGGTAGCGCTGTATAGGACTCAAATGCGGGCAAATCTATTTCTTGTCCCTGTTTGATAGTTAAACCACACTTAGACCAATTAAAAATCCCTCTATATAAATTCTCATCAATGAATAAACATTTTCCTAAGCGGGAACTGCCATTGCTTCTTTTGTATCTTACATATTTCACTCCGTCACAAACAAAACCGTTTGCATACAGGTCGGCTCGTAAATCACCAACCGAGTGTAGCACCTTTATGTTATTCTTAGCCTTATACATTCCATCATCGTAATAAAAGTATTTGCCAAGTACATCTTTATGTATAGGAAACTCTGTAGGAGTGTCTGTCTGAATAGCAAGCAGCTCACCGTCCTTGACGCAGACACAATCTTGTAAGGTTAATTCATCTAAACGATAGCCGAATTTCACATAAATGTTAGCGGTTATTCTATTGTATTCTTTGTTACTGTAATTGAAAGTAATGTTAATAACTTTCTGAGTGTATTCTTTTCCGTTGACCGTACAGGAAAAGCGATTATTTCGGAACACCTTCTTATATACCTCAATGATTTTCGGAAGTTCTTTGCTATGAGGAAGTGTGTTAATAAATTTTCGGTAGTTAATATCTCCGTTGCGATAACGGATGTTATAACCTACACTATCGGGTTTATTATAATGGTTTGCGATAAATACATCTTTAGCATCCAAAGAGAGGATGTTTACTCCGTGTATATAATCACTCAACAACACTCACCTCGCTCTCATACATAAGCGAATATGTGTTGTCTTCATCATTTAGTTCGTACACAACCTCTGCGTAAGCCATAACACGCTCGTTCATGTCCTCTGTGACCTCCTGAGCGATAATTTCTTCGTCAGAGTAATTTGTACAAGGTAAACTATTCGTGCCACACAGGTCAAACCAGAGGCATTTACGACAATCCTTCACCTCCTCTGCTGTAAAATTCTCTGTTTCTGTGTAGTTAAATGTATATTTGTTCAATGGGTTGGACTCCTTTATTTATTATTATTTATCCAACCGACCAGTAAATTTCTCATCCTTGAAGATGGGATATAGATGTTAATTTCTTTGTTATCTCTGATTGCACTTCTCCAGATAAACTGAAGCATTTCACTGAGAGCAAAACCGTCTTCATCGACCGTAACGCCTTTACTCTCTAAAAATCTGACGAGAACAGGGGAGATATACCTATTGACCGGATAGGCAATTGCTGTTTTGCCCCTTAGTTCATTAGATGCTCGTAAGTTACAAGCTATAAATCCTTTTGTGTATCCTTTACCTTGCACTTTAGATTTATACTCTTTAAATGTTGTCCACATACACTCATTAGATTTTGCGTTCAATATATTTCTAAAGAAATTATATATATTTTTTTTAAGTGTAGGGATTTCCTCGCTATGTGTCTGATACCAGTGCTTGCTAAGAAATGTTTCCTTTTCACCAACTTCATTCATTTTTTGATTATCACATATGTGTATAAGATTAGCAAAGTCTGGAATTTCATACTGCACATCGCAATCTACAAATGTAAAGTTTTCGTAATTATCTCCCTGTATCCACCAATATTTGGGTGTGATTTGAAACAACTCAAAATAGTATGACATTAGAGAACTCTCGTATAGATAGGTAAGAAGAAACACTTTTGAAAATGACCTAAAATTTTCAATAGGAACTAACTGTACGAAGTCATTATTAGCTGCATACAAATTATGATTATTACACAATTTTTCTATCCCTTCCATATAGGTTGTCCCTTGGACAGAATTCCAAGTGGCGCATCCAAAAGTGTCAAATTCACATAACGAAGTGATAAATTCTTTGTCTTTTGCAGACATAATCAACTGACTGATGGGTTCTATAGTTTCGTCAAGAATAAGAGTGTAATTATTGTTTTTTATGAGCTCTCTGATTTGACTGTCTATACTTAGAAATAACGCATGAGTTGTCGCAATATTTTTTCCTTCCATTATAACTCGTTTTAAGTGTTCTTTCTTTGATGGACTCTTTTGAGGCTCTATAAACTCTTTGTCAGAGCAAGCTGTTATTACCCTATCAACTTCTGACAAATATGGAGTACAAAAAATGAAGTGTTCATCTTTAGGTGCGTTATTGATGTAATTAATTGCAGCTGAAGTTTTACCTTGTCCCATTAAAGCGTTTACAACATTCAGTTCCACTTGCAGACCTCCTTTATATGATGTGTATTCCGTTGGTTGTTGTTCGTAATAAACTCTCTCTCCTTTACAAGTAAATGTTTGTGTTAATGTGTGAATTGCCTCTACATCAAAATCACTCCTTTCAAGACTTATAATATGGTATTCATTTTTGTCACAAAAACCCCAAACCCCCAATGCCAATGCGGGTTAGCACCATTTTGGCAGTTCGGAAATATTACACTCTTTTCAGAACTACCTCTCTCTTATATATTCTTTATTATTATAGAGAGAATGTTAAACACACCGATGAACACTGAGGTTTTAGACACAAAAGCACCTATAAGTGAAATTAGATGCTTTTCATTTAAGTAGTAGTTCCAAAAAGAGCTCCATACTACAGTGTAGAATACATTTGCCCCAAAAGTTTTGCAGACTAAGCCTTTACAGACAAATGTATTGGTCGCTTAATTCTCTCGAACAGCAAACTTATTCTGAGATTACCAATCGTTCATTAAGCTCCTTTACTCTAAACTTTACCTTAGAATCCGTAGATAGTAGTTGCAAGAGAGTATGTCTATGTTTAATAAATTCATTTCCCAACAAGGGAAAAGAAAAACTAAAACAGTAGTTACTCCTTTATGCAAGTGACTGAAAGAGATTAGTAGCTTCTAAATTGCTATTAACTACATAACTGTAATCTGTACCAAGGTTGAGTTTTTTGCAGGAAGCCAAGATTATATCTTGTGTTAAGCCTATATATCTTAATGTAATGGAAGGAGAACTGTGTCCAAACATTTCCTGTAATAATAAAAGCTTATCGTTGCTAAAGTTACTCATAGCCATTTGATGATAACCAAAGGTCTTTCTTAATGTATGAGTGCCTACTTTTTCTGTAAGGTTACATTCAGTTTCTAAGCCTTTAAGAATACTATATATATATTCTCTGGTTAAAGGCTTACCTAAGTTCTTAGAACGGTTACTGTTGTCACCAGTAAATAAGTAGTCATTCAGAGTTTTGAAATTGTGATTGAGGAACAATTCTACGGCATCCATTACTGCTGAGTTAATGGTAACTACTCTATTGATTTTTTTTCTTCTTGTTTTTTTTGTTTTTAATTCGATGATAGGAAAGTATTCTTTGAACACTAACTGTTGGTTCTTGACCTCTAATAAGTGATTAAAGGTAAGTAACCTTAAGTCACTGACTCTTAATCCAAAATTGATTCCCAATATAAAAAGCATGTTGTCTCTGTATCTACCTTTACTGATTAAGTAATCAGAGATGCTTTTTAATGTATGGGTATCTTTGATAGGATCTACATCGTGTCTTTCATAAGATTCTATATTTTGAATTTCTGAGGGTACTGTGAGTTGAGCTGACGCTCGGAGCTTATTGTTTTGCCTAACTAATTTCTCAGGTTGTATAGGCTGTGAGAAGTCTACATAGATTAGGTTGTTATTCTCAGTTTTCATATGTATCGAACATCCTTTCTAAATTGTTTTCTGAACTAATTGTACCATATATCCTAAAAATGTCAAGTAAAAATGACTTAAAAATCAAAGTTTTTTGAAAAAATTCCAAGTTATGGAAATGCAAGTATATTCATTATTTTTTGTAAAGGATATTTTTATCGGAACAAATTCACCATTTGTATAGGAAATAAATTTCAGGATTTGTAAAGGGAGAGAGAAAAAGAAAAAATAAAAATACGAGATTTTAAGCCTGACTGTGAGAAGAAGTAACTGCAAACATTAAGCATAATTATGCAGTCGTAAAATGTGGAATTTATCCCCCATATTACATTGTGCAATTTTGTGAAATGAAAATTATACATTATTTTGCATAAATATTCATTTCATAGTATATATATGATTGCAATCATTAATAGTAATCAAAAATAAAAATGATTTGACAAATAGCAAGATGTGTGTTACTATAGGGGTATGGGATATCCCATAGGATAGAAAAAAATGTTGCATATGCAACAAAAAATCAAGGAGGCTATCATGAAAAAAATCTCACACGCTATCACACTTTACGGCACATGGGAAAAAACTTATATTCCATGTTCTTATTTTAACAAGTGCAACAAACTTGTAAAAGAGAAAATCAAGAACACGCTACAAAACAAGACTATTCAAGCCTATGTACACGGCTTATACAAGTCCGCAAGGGCTAACCGTATGTATAACAATCTGTACACACTAACCTATCAAATCGGTTGTAAAGTGTGCCGCAACAATAAAATTAAAGACTTGTTACCGGGGTTATACTCCGATTTTCAACAAGTTAGCAAGGCTATAACGTCACCGGCACAAATACAACAAGCAATCAAACAAACAATAAAAGATATCAATTGCGACTATGTAAAGCAATATCACGACAAAAAAACACACTCCGTCAAATTGTGGAACGCTCAAACGGTAAAATCTCATATCGGTTATTTATTGACCTACAGTCCTAACAAGTCATTATCTTTTTTCGCCGACCTATTACACACGGGACTTGAAGAACCTCTAACGGTTGACGGCTTGACCGTATGGAGTGTAGCTGAAACAAGCTCGAGCTTGCTCGACTTAAAAGATAAACTCAGTAAAGTATATACACTTAAAACTACGAAACATAAGTACAACAAAAAGATACATACACTTATTGACGGTTCGGTTTATCAAATGACCGTGAACGGATTGCGCCGTGTATTTATTATCGGAGAGGGTGACACAATAACAGAAACGAACGATAAATACATTTGTGAGCGCAAGCAAAACGGCTTGCAGTTTTTATACCAATTAACAAGTAACTATATCTATTCTCAGCGCTCCGCCGATACAATCAGCCTTCAAGCTCCCACAAGTCAAGACTTGACAATTGCTGACTCATTACAAGACAAATCAGACGCACGAGCGTTAAGAGAATTTAAAACATATATAAGTATTATCAATGACTTTTACAATACTTATAAAGATAGTACCAAAGTAGTACCACGCACATTTTATATTTATTGTCAATATTTAACGGTCAAATGCATGGGCTTGCCTGATTACAAGATTTACAAAAAAATCAATATCACAAATAAGCCATTGCAACGCTATAAAGCAATGTACAATACAATGTTTTATAATTTCGTAAAAAACAAATAGATTTGACTTGCTTTTCCGCTCCCGTTTTTACGGGAGCTTTTTTTTATGCTTTTATTGCTCAAATTGTGCAATATGTATATTATAATTCTTTTTAAAAAATATAGATTGTTGAAAATAACTCCTAAAAAACTACTTTTTGTTTCGTATATATAGAGCAAACAACAAACAACAAACAGACAACACCGCAAACAAGCGGTAAACATTTGTTAGTTATTTGTAATTGCAAAAACGATATCACGCAAGACACACCGATTTTGCGGTACAATGATTTGAAATGAAGGTTTTGAGTCGTACTGCGGAACTCGAAAAGGTCTTGAATTTCGTTTCGGATAAGCGTGAGAGCCTGCCGAGCGGCGTATCGTTTGCCCACCTGTGGGGCTGCACCAAAAATGCAGTCACAGAGCGGAACATTCCGCTTAAGGGCGATGGAGCTTCGTGGAAGCCGAAGCAGATTGTTGAATGGTGGCGTCGTTGCATCCAGATTGTAACGGGTAGTTTCGCTGTAATGAAACAGTGCAGACTTGAGTAAACAAGGAAGATGGCTGAAATCTTCGCTAAACCGCTTGAAGTGAACAAGTGTCGTAATATCCAAATCACAACAATAATAACTATTAAAGGCTCTTGGCTAACCTGAGCAAGTCCGTTTCAGATCTGAGGCGGGTGACTTGTATTCTGCTCAAGACCTTGAGTGTCGGGTGACAAAGATACCTTCATATCTGCCTTGAGCCTTTTAATATACATACTTGTTTTCTATCATTCTGCAAAGCACACATCTGAGGTAATGGCTTGGTCTGTTGCCTGAGCTGTGTGCTTTGTTGCACACGAATATTTTAATAATAGGAGTGTTCAAAATGACAGAAACTGAAGTAATGGTAAAAGAAATCGTAGGAACTAAGAAGATTGAGCGCAAGACCTCATCTGATGGACTTGACAGCAAGCTTGCTGTTCTTGAAAAAGCTACCAAAGCATTGCAGACAGCCGCTGAGAGTGAAAACTTGGCTGAGTTTGCAAAAGCAAATGAAGATGCTAAGGATGCTCAGGATGATTACAACAATTATTTCACAAAATACTGCTTTGAGAATTTTCTTGAGGCTGAGCATCCGGCATTTGAAGTGTTAAAAGCAGGCTTCCTCGACTACAAGTCAATCAAGGGTGAGTCAACAATGGGGTCAGTTACATATAGTGTTGTAACTGTATCTAAGCAGATTAACTTTTTGGCATTCAATGCAGAGGCTCGTTGTTTCGGCAATAAGCTCGGCAAAGCAGCAACACTGCTTGCTTACTATGTGAGTCTGTATAAGACCGCACAGGTAGCTAATGGCAAAAACATCATTAGCGGTTTCAATCACGCTTATCAGACTACAAAAAGGACTGTGGCACAGGATCAGCTCTTGAGCAAAGCACCATCTAAAACTCTGCTCAAGAAGGCTTTGCAGGATGTTATCGATGAGCTTTGGTTTGTCGATAATGGCAAAAACGAAAACAAGTATGTTGTTACTACTCAGTGGTGTAATTTTATGCTGGACTTTATTGTTACAGCAAGAATGACCAAAACTGAGGCTTTTTATCAGACCGCCTCGCCTGAGAAGGTTGTACAGGCTTGTGCAAACTTGATGCACAAGCTTATCAACCGCTATGACATCTCAATCAAAGTCGAGGATAAAACTGTTCCGACTGTTGAATTGACTGCTCAGGATGAAAATAAGGATGAGACTGAACAGAAGTAATATCTAAGTACACTCGTTTAGCGGTTGCGAGTCAAAATAAAACCGCTGCCAAAGCGTATGCTTATTTTTAAGGAGGTTATTAAACGATGGAAATAATGAACAACAATACTCTTACAGTTGCAGCCGGTTTAATAAAAGGAAGGCATAAAATGCCTGTTGAGCGTTACATCTTCGATCAACCAATTGATGATGTAATGGATTTCGCTTCAATTCGTAAAACGATTGAGGACTTCATCGAAAATGTCGTAGATGTTCGCACCCACTACGGCGTAGGGATTAACCAAGCAGACAATAATGATGTCTGCTTATACGAAGGCAAGCACGATCTTATCTGTTATGTAACCGGACTGACCTCGGTGACGGCGGAGTTGGTTAGGGTTTGTATGAGAAACGGCGTGCATTTAACCTTAATGCACTATAATACCGCTGATAACTGCTACTATCCTCAGCGGATTTATTAAGGAGGGAAACTATGCGTCCACAAAAACATAATAAATTGACTAACCTTGAGCTTGCTATAATGACAGTAGGCTATTGTTTAGCAGGAGCTCTAAGTTTGACTGGCTTGTACTGGTCTTGCAAACTGTTAGTCTTAATTGCACCATAGGAGGGATACCGAGATGGGAGTTGTATGGGTGGAAAATTATGCGTATGAATATGCTGCTAAGTTTCTTCATGACAAAGAAGTGACTTTTGAAGCTACTCGTCCCGATAGAGGCTCAAGCAGAGTAAGGCTTGAATTTCCGAAGCTGTCTCAGGCAATGTCTGAGTTGCTTATGACTAAGATTTGCCATAAATCAAGGCAGTACGAAAAACTACTCGAATAGAAAGTTTGTTCGCTTGAACACTCGTGTAAAAAATGGTAGAATATTCCTGAAGCGTGATTATATCACGGCAAGATAAACGATGTTTGTCATTAAAAGAGAGGAAGGAATATGATTGCCAGAAAATAAAGACAATAGTGCGATGAACGCTCATGAGACTCACGAGAAAATGCTCAAAATGCTACAAGAGGCAGGAGAGCAAAATCCGGATTGCCCAGAAGGACAATTTTTACTCAATTGTCTTACGGGTATGAACGAAGCACGAAACAAAGCCAAAGCAAGAGTGGTCGATCCGGTTAGCGTAAAACAAATTAATGGATTGGAGAAACTGTTTGAAGGTATAGATGGGGTTGATGTACAAACTACTGTTGACTCGTTTCGAGATTGTTTTATGTTTACCGTTGACTCAAGCCATATTATTACGCTTGATGCGGAGCAAATTGCAAATTTTTATCCGTTATTGGAACACTCCACTAATTTTTATGCTGGATATGATGAAGTCACAGAAACCCATTGTATTGAGATTGATTTTCCGCACTATGTGTACGAGTGGTAACTCGTTTAGCGGTTGCGAGTCAAAACAAAACCGCTACCATAAAATCACTCTTTTATAAGAGTGACAAAAAAGTAAATATAAACCAATTAAGTGTATGCGATAGATTTTTGCATACACTTTTCTTTTACCTAAAAAGAGGTGGTAAGAGTGTACGAGAGTGTCAAAGCAATACAAGATATTCGTGATGAGCATATTGATGTATTGAGGGATTTTGGTGTAAAGGTTACATCTCAGATTGTGCGAACAATCGAAACCAAGACAACCGAAATTGCGATTGAAAATTACTGCCGTATTTTAATAATTAAACGATTAGAACAGGAGGAATAGCTTCTTATGCTAAAGGTTGGAGATCAAGTTCAAATATTGCCTTCTGCTGTTATAGTTGGAATACCTGAGATATTTATTGGACATACAGCGGTTATTAATGCAGTATATTCTAATAATTTGATAAGCAATTCAGTACAGATCAAGGTTAAAGATGAAGACAACAATACTTGGCGTTGTTTTCCTGGACATCTCAAGAAAATTCAACCGTCCGAAACAGATGATATCAGTATTTGGAATTATATTTGAGAGAAGGTAATTTAATGTTTAAAATCGGAGACAGAGTAAAAGCATTACCAAGCATAACACAACAGGACGGTTGTGATAGTCAGTTCTTAATTAACAAAATAGGCATCATACAGTTCGAGAGTCAAGACGATAGAGGTGTAAATTGGTATGCTGTAAGTTTTGATTTTGATGATGATCGGTTACATGGTTGTACAGGGTTTACACCGCACTCAGATGGTTGGTGGTGCGACGGAGATTACTTATCGCTCGTGCCAGAAAGTGATGTCTGGTAATACATTTTGTAAGGAGGTGATTTTATGTTGAAGGTTGGGGATAGAGTTAAAATACTTCCAACAATATTATCGGACTATCCTGATTTCCCGTATGTAGGAGTAGTAGGCAGAGTGTGTACCGTGGTAGACAGTGATGCGAATATAGGTGTTGAGTTTTCGACTCCTTACAATTACTTACACGACTGTGGTGGAGCAGCTGAGTCCCATTCTGGCTGGTGGTGTCTTAGGAGGCATTTGGAATTTATACCTGATGATGATAATTTGCTGGATATTTGGGAGTATATCTAACATATGAACAATTTTAGGGAGGTTATAAAGTAAATTATGTTGATAGCAAAACACAATATCACAGTAGAAGGAGATTACAAAAATGGCAGGCAGAACTATTAGTAAAGAACTAAAAGCCCAGATTGTGTCGGCTTATAGACAAGGCGAAAAAATGAAAGACATAGCTGAATTGTATGGGGTATCATATCCCACTGTTTCTAAATTAGTCAGAGCGTCGGTTAATTCATCTGTTAGTCTTGTAGGCATTAAAAAGGCGTGTCCTAAGTGTGGTAAAGATAAACACGAAGTGGGTTCATATTATTGCTCACATTGTGGAGCAAACATTATGACAGAAGATCAAAAGTTGTCAAGAGAACTTGACAATATCGCAAAAACAATTCGTTTTTGTTTGCCACAAGCAAAAGAATCCGATAGAGAGAAGATTGATAATTATGTTGCAGTTTTAAAAGAGGCGGCATTAAGAGTAGGAGGTGAGGGGTGATATGACGGTAATTGCAAAGAATGGTCACTTTGAAGTTATTGATGAACATGGCAATGTGTTGTGTTCAGGTGACACCGAAACAGAAGCTGTTGAAGCGTATGAAGAAATAGGATTTGAATAATGTAACATTTGCTTGCTTTATTAAATAAAGCCGCCTTACTTAAAGTAAGGTGTTAGAAAGGTTAGAGAGAAGAAAGGGATACAGGCTGAAGAAAGTTCGATGCTGGACAGCTCTGACATGGGATGTCGTCAGGAAACCAAAGTTCTTACACAGAAAAGACGCCTTCCGAAATCAAACCCAAACGGAAAAAGCACATAAAAAGACTACTTTAGTAGTCGATAAGAGCAGAAACCCCAAACGATTAGCCAACAAAAGGTTCAATTTACAGACTCTTCTTAAGCACCATCTTTATTTAAGAAATGTTACAGCACCCCTTTAGATAGGGGTGAGCGGTTACAAAACTACTACCTCCTCGTGGTGTAACTGGGTAATGCTAAAGTAGAAATAAATTAAAGTGCCATACGAGGCAGAAAGGAGTCACAAAATGACTGTAAAAACATTAAACAATGTGATGGTTATTGAAGCCAACTTTTCAATGGAGGAACTTTTTAAAGTTTACAAACACAAGCCAGATGTATTGTCCTTAAAGGATGACGATGGCAATATGCTTTTCGCTGTAAAGCCAAGCGAACACAGAGAGAGTTTTAGCGATTGCGGGATTTCTTTTGTAAGTAATTCTTACACAGCGTCAAAAGCATCAATTACAATTCCTCTCCCATCAGAAGCTGCCAACAACAAAGGTGTGGATTGCAGAAAACTTTGGTTCAATTCTGACAAATCTTGAACAGATTGAAAGAAATGTGTCGGAAGCTTGTATTGATATTGATGCAAACATTGCAAAAATTGTCGGCTCAATTGTAACAGCGTAAACAAGGAGGAAATAATAATGAAAAGCATTCAAGTTCAGAACAATCTTAAGTCAAAAACAATCATTGGCAACCCAGATGAAATGACAGTTCAGCAGGCTTTCAATGAAGCCCAGCTCGAAATGGGTAATGGTATTCTCAATCTTAACGGTGTTGTGGTATCTGCACAGGATGTCAACAGAACACTGTCTGACATTGTTGGCGCAAGAGATACATACATTCTTGCATCGGTTGTCAAAGCTGATTGTGCATAATTTGATTTGAAACAAGGGAGAGTACGCTCTCCCTTTGGCATTTGCATTGTCGAAAGACTGCTTTACTTAAAGTAAAGTATCAGAAAGGTTAGGAGCAGAAGAGTCATCCGGATGGAGGATACAGCCGGTGGTGATGCGGGCAGGTTGAATTCGCGACCAGCAAGTTAGCGATAATGAACACTCAAACCCAAGATTCCCTACAGAAATGAACTTACAAACCCACGATGTGGAGCTGAAAAGCCACATACGGGCTGCGATTACATCTGCAATCCCAATGACCAAGCTTCCTGCAGGAGCCTCGTCGCTGCCACGCTGCCATAGTTATATTTAGAAATGCCAAAATCTAAGGAGGAATAGAAAATGGATTTAATTACAAATTTATACACTCGGAGTTGTTTTGATAGCCGTCTTACATTTGGAGATGGTTGCCCCAAGATAATCGAAACATTTGTCAAATGTGTTTACGAACCTTATTACACTAAGAACAGTGATTTACCATCTATATTTTTTGGCTGTGTGTCGGAAACACAACCACCACAGAGAGCCGCAACAGACAAAGCTGTTTATATATGGTATAACAACACAGAACCCACTATAGAGGGAATTAATAAGAAATTTAACTGTAGTGTGGAATCGTATGAGAATTATGATAAATATTGCGAATTAACCCACAATAAATCAAAAGGATGGGTTGGCGGCAATCAGTATATTTTTTGGACAGATCCGTTTAATGCAAAATGGGTAGAAGAAACGATAGCTGTTTTTCTTATTCCGCTGTTTGATTTTGTTTGCACAGCAAAAGAGATCAAAAACAAATTCAAACCAATTGTTGATGGAATAAGTCAAGGTTCGTATGATAAATTGTTCGAGTTAGCCGACAAAATTTCAGAAGAAAAAGGATTATCGAAAGTTGTGTTAAATGCTCAAATTGCCGATTTTACGCAGTATAAAAAGAAACGCACTCTTGATCGACTACACGATAGGATTAAGAATTATGAATCGGATTATAGACATTATGTAGCAAATGCGACAAAGGTTTACGAAAACTTGTTGGATTGTAAAAAACAATTATCATTATATAACGACAACGATAATGCTGCATTGATAGATATGCTTACAAACAACAGTGTGATTTCTGATGTGAAAATTGATGGAGGCGTCCTTGAGTTTGTAGTATGTAACCCGATTACTCAGTATGATGAGGATGCTTTTGCCGAAATATTAAAATCAGAAAATTCCACTATTAATAATATACCAAGCGTAGGTAAGGATGTTTTATGTTGGATGGTTGATGGCAGAATTGATTTACTAACCGAATGTAGAATCTGTATAGATCTTGATAACAATTCTTTTGATGCTTATGAGACAAATCTATACGGTTATATGCCTCATCCTCATTTGGCTTTATTTAATTGTTTTGGGGGTTTTAGAATAGATATTGCAACTGCATTAGCAGAAGGCAATATCTGCTATGCAATACAGGTTATTCTTACTGCGTCACAAAATTTGAATTTTATGGATTCTACGGTGATGCACCAATTGGGAACTCTGCTCAATGAGGCAGATTACTCGTGTATTATGGATAAGGAGTCTGGAGAAGTTATGACAGTAGACGAATGGAACGAAAGGAGAAAATAAAATGCAACTTTTAAAGATACCGACAGGTATGGAAACACCTACAATATCTTTCACTCCATTAGCTTTTGCCAAAATGATGATGCTCGTTGAGGTAAATGACAAAGAGGTGGGGTGGCATGGCACAGTTGAAAGGCAAAACAACAACTTTGTTGTTACTGATATCTTTGTGTATCCTCAAGTAGTTACTCGAACAACCGTTGAACCTTCTCAGGAAGAGTATAACGAATGGCAGACTGAGTTGCCAGACGATATACATAACAGTCTTAGATTTCACGGGCATTCTCACGTAAATATGGGAACATCGGCGTCATCTGTTGATACAAAATTTCAGCAAGACATCGTGAAAATGATTGATAATACTGATTTTTATATCTTTATGATTATAAATAAAAAAGGTGATTTTAATATATATCTTTATGATGGTGTGCTTAATTTAGCATATAAGTCTACAAGTAAGGATACTCAGCCTGAGATAACATTAAACACAAATAATATTCAGTCGTTTGGAAAAATACTTTGTGTTTCGCCTGTAGTTTACGACACATTGATGTCTTTTAAGGAAGAATCAAAAGATATGGTTACAGAACCAAAGCCAGTATCGTATTCGTATTATGAATATCCTTACAGCTACGGTAATGTTGGTGTAAAAAGCCAGAGTTCTATTAAGCTATCTGTTGTAGAGATTCAAGACATATTTGGTGTTTCTTATGTGGATGCCAAAGATATACATGATGAGTTGAGTAATCTTGTATATAAAGAAATGATAACTAACGATAGGCAGTCATTGATTGAACAGGCAAGCTTGTATATAAATTAAGGAGGTCTTACGGAATGGATTTAAGTAAATTAGGAGATATTAACCCATATCAGAAGGAGCTGTCAACCACTATACATATAGTCGGATGCGGAAGTGTAGGTAGTACGCAGGCAGAGCTTCTTGCAAGATATGGCTTTTGCAAGTTTAAATTATATGATTTTGATTTCGTTGAAAGTAAAAATCTTTGCAACCAGATGTTTTTTAATTCTGATTTAAACCACAACAAAGCAGAGTCATTAAAAAATATCTTGCTTTCCGTTAATCCGGATATCGAAGTTCAGGTGTTTGATAAAGGCTATATTGATCAGCGACTTAACGGAATCGTAATTCTTTGTGCTGACAATATTGATTTGTGCAGAAATATTTGCAAGCAGAATAGACTTAATCCATACATAAAGGTAATGTTGAATTACCGTACTGCAAGATACGATGCGCAGCACTATGCAGTAGAGTGGAGAGATAAACCAAGTGTGGATAATTTGATTAAAACAATGAATTTCACACATGAAGAAGCAAAAGCCGAAACTCCAGTGTCAGCATGTGGAGTAGAGATTGGTGAATCTATTGTTGTAAGAGATATTGTACTTAAAGGTACAACGAATCTGTTTAAATGGATTACCGAAAGAAAATTAAGCCCTTTGATTATATCTTCTCCATATAAATTTGACACGGTAGTAATGTAAAGGAGGGACAAGTATGTGCTACTATGTGTGTTTGCCAAAAACCGAATCGAAGCCTAACATTTGGAGTTGGCTTGAAGGTGATATACATTCTCCACAGTGGTTATGGGGTACTAAATCTGCGGCAGCCACAGTAACTCGCAGAGTTGATTTTATATCTGCGAGTGTAAAAGACAAATACAATGTCAATTTTATTATTGGCACATTGGATGCCTTTAATAAAAAATGGAGTTATCTTGGACAAGAAATTGAAAAACATTATTCTCATTTCTATATTCCAAAAAAGAAATTAGATGAATATGGCAGAGTTAAATGGAGAGAAATCTGTGCTCCAGATGATGAATTATCTGAAGCATTGAAGGACTTAAAAGAGATTTTCGAGGCTGCGGGTGTTTCATTACATCATACCAACGCATACGCTTATGTTCGACATAGAACAGCCTCGGATGCAGTTTCCAAGCATCAGTATAACCATAGTCGCTGGTGGATAACAACTGATTTTCAAAACTTTTTTGGTAATACTACCAAAGATTTTCTTATGTCTATGATGGCACAAATATTTCCATTTAGTGCAGTTATTGAACGAGATTTTGGAAAAGAGTGTTTAAGCAGGGCATTAGATTTATGTTTTCTTAATGGGGGCTTGCCACAAGGAACTCCAATCAGTCCAATGCTTACTAATATTATGATGATACCATTTGACTACATAATGACAAAAAAGTGCCGTGAAAAAGACTATATATATACCCGATATAGCGATGATATACAAGTTTCACACCGTAGAAAGTTTAATCCAGATGAAGTTCTTAGATTCATCCACGAAACACTAACTCAAATTCACGCTCCGTTTACAATTGAGAAAGAAAAAACAAAGTTTAAAAGTGGAAATCAGTTCGTATTAGGTGTTATGTATAATCAAAATTGCGACATTACAGTCGGTCATAAGAATAAAAAAGAGTTCAAAGCTACATTATTTAATTATATGTGTGATAGGCTAAGTGGTAAAGTTTGGGCGTTGCCACAACTCCAACAAATGATGGGTAAATATGCATATTACTCAATGATTGAAAAAGAGTATTTTGAAAATGTAATGAAGGAGTATTCTCGTAAATTTAAGCAGGATGTTATGAAATGTATCAAAGCAGACTTGCGTAGATGCTAATAACATCTGGTGGGATTTTATTAAATTCTTAATGAAAATTCATTGCAAGTTTTTCGGAAACCATTTTGCTTGTAAATATATTGAGCAGTCGCCAAGCGGTTAAGGCACTGGACTTTGACTCCAGTATCGTGGGTTCAATTCCCACCTGCTCAGCCAAACGGTATTGTGTAGCTTTATAACCTTGCGGTTCAAAATAAAAATCTACTGTTATTGTAGAAAGACTTTATACTGATCAGTTACTCAGTTTGGCGTTGAATGGAATGGCTGTGTCCCTTGACTGTTGTTCCGTCAGCCTTCAATCTACACAATACCGGATATGACACAGTAGTCCAACGGCAGAGACAGCAGACCTAAAATCTGTACAGTGAGAGTTCAAATCTCTTCTGTGTCACCATATGGACTGTTAGCTCAACAGGTTAGAGCGGCAAACTCATAATTTGCGGGTACAGGGTTCGACTCCCTGACAGTCCACCATTTGCAAGTGAGTGCAATCGGCACAAACTCATTTTGTAACCTCCTTGACGCATGACGGATAAGCGTCACCATAACGGTACATGGTTGTTCATCGGTATGAACTGAGTCCGTCCAAATAAAAGAAAGGAAAAAGTCCAATGAAGAAGTTAAAAGCTGAACTACATAGAATGAGATTCTGGATAAGTGCAATATCAATCTCCGTTACGATTCCATTGTTTATAATTGCTCGATTGGGAGCAGTGAATGAACGAAAATCAGAAATGTTCGGTGGCGAATTATTGATTTTGTTCATTCCATTCATTGCAAATATGATATACATAAACATCAAAGATACAATAATTGAGCATCGCAGAATGACGATGATTCTCAAAAGAAAGAAAGTCCCAAAACCCACAATTGTGGTTAAAAATATTAAGAGTATAAAAGAGAATAATACGAAAGGATGTGATTGATAATGTCCGTAGAGAAAAACCAACTTCTTAAAGTTGGAGATAAGGTAAAAATACTTCCAACAATATTATCGGACTATCCTGATTTCCCGTATGTAGGAGTAGTAGGCAGAGTGTGTGCTATTGACAACGATAGTGATTCGATAGCTGTTGAGTTTTCGCATCCTAATGAGTATTTTCATAACTGTAACGGGAAGTCTAAGCAGTATTCTGGCTGGTATTGTGGTAGGAAAGAGTTGGAATTTATACCTGATGATAATTTGCCAGATATTTGGGAGTATATTAAATAAAAGTGAGGTTTTATTGGAATTTAACTGATGAAAACCAAGAATAAATTCAATATTTAAACAAGATAGTATAGAGGTGTAAAAAATGATTGACTGTGCAAAAACCGAAAATTATTTTGCTGAAAAAGCAAGAATGACGAAAAAAGACAAACTTGGAAGATGCAAACTTTATTGTGGCGAATGCCTTTTAAACAATAAAAATAACGGTACATCCGAAAATTTATTGTGTGGGGCTTTTGAAGCAATCTATCCCGAAAAGGCAATCGAAATCGTTCAGAGGTGGTCGGACGAACATCCGCAAAAAACTTATTTGAGCGAGCTTTTGAAAGCCTTTCCGAATGCTCAGCTCAATGATTCTGGAATGCCTAAAGGGATGTGCCCACATGAGTTAGGACTGAAAGATATAGATTGCGGGAAAACAGACAATGCGTGCGTAAAATGCTGGAATCAGCCTATTCCTATTGAGGAAGATGAAGAGTGATAACAAGATATATTGACGCCGATAAATTCATCTCATATTTAGGCTTCGAGAACACTGAAGAAGAACGAGATGAAAATATCGGTGAAATTGTTACACTACAAGACTTTGATAATCAGATAGCAGAAGATGTGCAGGAGATAAAGCACGGTGAATGGCTTCCAACAAACCACCCAGAACAGAAGAGATGTAGTGTTTGTGATGCAATCAGTTTTATAGCTTCATACCCTTGCATTTATAGAGCTGACTACTGCCCCAACTGCGGTGCAAAAATGGATAAGGAGTGAGCAACAATGCCTTGTAAAAAATGCGGATTGCAATACTCAAGTTATTGCGTTGATTGCATATATGTAAAAACAGGACTTAACTTAAACGATGAAGAATATCACGAGATTTTGAAATTGTGGGACGAGCAAGAAGGGGTCACGAAAAATGAATGCAATAGTCCAATATTATGATTTTTATGCCATTGATGAATATTGTTGTGAAGAGGAAGTTTTACCAAGACCTCCCAGAGTTATCGGCAAACCTTGCGGAGCAAAAATTTATAAAAAACATACATATTTTCATTGTCGAAGTATGTTGAGATAAGGGTGATATAAATGGGGACATCATATGAAGCTCAAATTGATAGTGAAGAGGGGAAGAATATGCAATTCAATTTTAAACTACCAACTATCGTTATTACAAAATGATAGAAAGGTTGTTAATTTTGAAGGAGGTCAAAAAGGAGAGTGAAAGTAAATGATTCAATTATGTAGAGCTAAAGAGGAAAATACAGGTGAATGGGTGTATGGCTATTACACTTTGTATCCTAAATGTTGTGGGTTACATCCTTGCATACTTACTGGAACAGAATCTGGATGTATTATACCTAAATTTATTGATTTGGATACTTTAGGAGGCTGTACTGATATGATTGATATAAATGGTACAGAAATGTTTGAAGGAGATGTTCTCAAAATTAAAAGCTATGACTACGACTATGAATATATAACTCAAGTTTATTATTCTTGTCATACATTATGTGTTGACATTTACGGGCAGGATTATGATTTTACTGCTATTGGTTTTGCAGATGATATTTGGGACGAGGATTGTTGTGAGATAGAAGTTATCGGCAACATCTATGATAATCCAGAACTTTTAGGAGATAAAGAAAATGACAGTAATGACACCTGACGAATACAGAAAAAAGCACCCTCGTTGTGCTACCTGTAAATATTTTGTTCCTAAGTATAAAAATGGTTATAGTGGTATTTGTGATGTTAAAGAGCAATCAACGAAAAGAACTAAAGGCAGATTTTGTAAAATATATAAGTTTATCAGTTTTAATGAAAGTTAAGGAGGGTTAAATAATGATTACATATAATACACAAGTAATGAAAATTATGCTTGATGAAGGTGCAAACCGTGTGTCGGGTGAAAAGCTCAAATTTATTAAAAAAGAGGGTTAAAATTATGTTAGATGTTATCACAGCTAATGAAATTGTTAATGCTTTACAATGTAAAGGACACAATATTGAATGGGTGAAAGACCATTATCTCAAAAATTTTATAACAATGGATTCATGTGTTAATGTTTCCATATGTAATGTTGATTATTGGGTTATGCCAATAATCGCATTTAAAAACACAAATGCAACTGTATTAGGTTTTGTTTATGAGCGTACTGTTTATGAAGTTGGCAAATATAGTCGTAAAACCTCAAGACTGTTCACGAACATTTATAATGCCTATTTTTCCGATAATAATTATGATAGAGTTTATATGGAAAAACGGTTTTATTAAAAAAAGAGGTAGAAAAAATTATGGAAATACTTTTTTAATGGAGGTTAAAGAGGATATAATGGCAAAATTTGCGATAACTTATGAAAATGAAACAATCAAATATGAGCTTACTTTTAGAGGCAAAGTGTATGACTTTACAATGTATAAAGATGATTGTGGTATGCACTCTGATAAACAATTGTTTAGCTATCAGTTGGAAAACGATGGTGTTGACACTTCTATGTTAGATTGGGATATAGATAATGTAGCCTTTACAAACGATGAAATAGAAATCCTTGATACACTTAAAATGTTAGAAAGAATTGAGTAGGAGGAAGAAGAATGAAAATAGTTTATCACAATGACGCAGACGGCAAATGTGCAGGTTTCTGGGTTCAGGAACTTGCCTATGTCGAGGAATATATTGGTTACATAGAAATGGATTACGGTAGAGAATTTCCATTTGATAAGATTAAGAAAAATGAAACAGTGTATATTGTCGATTACTCAATTGAACCAAATGAAATGGATAAGCTTCTCGAAATCACACCAAATGTTACTTGGATTGACCACCATATTTCAGCAATTAAAAAGTATAAAAACTACGATAAAGAAATTCGTGGCATCAGATATGACGGAGTAGCAGGATGTATGCTTACATATTGTTATCTGAAGCATATGACAGATAGAGGCAATGGCGATATTAAACCATTCGAGGAAAGTATGACGGAAGATGCTCCGATGTTTACAAAACTGATAGCTGATTACGATGTGTGGACTTTCAAGTATGGACATTTGACCAAAGAATTTCACGCAGGATTCAAGACACTATCAAACACAGTTCCATTCAGTAATTGTTGGCTGAAATTAAATGCTCCTGTATATGGTTATGGTGCTACAACCCCTTTAAACGCTTTAATTAAGGAAGGTGCTTCAAGGATTCAGTATCGCAAAGAAGCAATGACACACTATTGTAAAACTTTCGGTTTTGAGGTCATGTTTAACGGTTACAAATGCTTTGCTGTTAATATGGGAATGATGAGTAGTGACGATTTTGTCATTGGTAACATTGACGATTATGATATACTGATTGGCTTTGTTTTCAATGGTCACGAATGGAGATATTCTCTGCGTTCAACGAAGGTTGATTGTTCAAAGGTTGCTATGTTGTATGGCGGTGGCGGTCATAAAGGTACTGCTGGGTTTAATACCAAAGAATGTGTTTTAGGAAAGGGCGATTAAACATATGTATCAAGTGTTGATTGACAATATCGAACCAACTGATGATGATTTACAACTTATTAACGCTTATACAAGAAATGTGGTAGATGAGAACGATGTATGTTTGGTTTCAGCTATGTTATGTGACAACGATGTTGATCGTGACGGAGAACGCTTTACAACTGAGTCGCTTTATGAACTTGAAAAACTTTTGGTTGGTAAAGCGGAAGTAATGGATTACAAAAGGCATCGTAGTGAAAGAGCAAGAATAATTAGTTGTGATGTTGTAAAAAGCGATAAACAAAAAACAGCATTAGGTGATGATTATGCTGGTCTTATAGCAAAGATATATATTCCTTTTTGTAGAAATAACGAGGATATTATTGTTGCAGCTCTCAAAGGAGATATTAAAGATGTCAATATTCATTGTGCCGTTGAGCAATACGAATGTAGTGTGTGTGGTAAAGAATATTCGGAATGCTCTCACAAAAAAGGTGAAGTTTATGATTCAAGGCTGTGTTGTTGCGAACTTGTGAACCCATATAAGGTATATGACTGGAGCTTTGTTTTGTCATCAAATAATAGAAAGGAATAATATATGAGAATTAAGGAAATTGTTTCACAACATAGAAGAGATTTTACAGCAATTTATGAATGTGAACATTGTGGTTTTGTGGAAACGAAAAGAGGCTATGATGATGCTTATTTTCATAACAATGTTGTACCCAATATGAAATGTCCGCAGTGTGGGGAAGTAGCAAGTAATACTTATAGACCATTAACAACTAAATATCCAGAGGGATTCCAAATATGAAAATTCTTAAACACGGAAAATATTATCATCCACCACAGTTGTGTATCTGTCCAAAATGCGGATGCAAATTTGTAGTAGATGATGATGAATGTGAATATTCTTACTTTGATGATATTTACGGATGTGAGTGTCCTGAATGTGACACAAGAAGTCCTGTTATGGAGGAATACAATGATTAAGATTATAAAAAACGGCACAAATTGTGTGACGGAACTGTTTCATCAGGAGGGCAGTTTAATTAAGTTTGAGTGCAGAATGTGTGGTTGCATTTTTGAAACCGATATTTACTCGATTAGAGGTTTTAGTAATCCTGTATATAGAGAATCGGTTTGTCCACAATGCCTATCAACCACCAAGAAACTTGACGCAATCGGATAATAAAATACATATTTTAAGGAGGTGTAAGAAATGGACATAACGACAATTATATCAATTGTGGTTTCGGCAGTTGCGGTAATAATTGTAATCGCTTGCGATATTTATATTGCTGTAAATCACAAAAAATTAAAGAAAGCTGAAAGAAAAATAAAAAGCCTTGATATATACATAAAAACTACAAAAGCGTATATGGATGCTCTTGAGCAGGATTACAGAGAGATGATTAAGAAAACTGAGAGGGAGGCAGTATAATGTTAGATTGTGAAAAACAAGTAATAAAAAGTTTATCAAATGAGCAATTGATTTACATTATTGAACAGCTACTTCATAATCAAGAGTCGATTAGAGCTATCTGTAGTGAGGTATCTAAAAAACATATGTGTTCTGATGAAGCTGTTCTCCGTATTGCTGCGGGACTCTATGATACGACTACTATTAATGGCAGAACTTTACCCGCATATATTGATATGAAATTAGGCAAAATCACTCCTGAAGAGTTTAGAAGTATTTTTCGTGGTTAATAAGGAGGATTGGATAAAAGTTGAGTAAGTGTATATTATGTCTACATAAACAAGTATGTCGATATAACGATGGAGTTAATGAATGGTGCAAGTCAACATACAAATGTCCTCACTTTAACGATGACGATGTGTCATTTTGGCTTTATACCGACATTGACGATGTTATAGACTACATCAAGGCTAAGAATAATGTTACAAATACTTAGCAAAAGAGCGGAATAATGTTACCTTAGCAAAAGGAGGAAGATATTATGGCAAATTTTGAAAATATTACAATTGAAAAGGGTATGTAT
>ERZ780149.599-NODE-599-length-45511-cov-3.739374_pt1 | contig 45511 bp, 53 predicted proteins | sample MGYA00511367_ERZ780149 | MGnify/ENA primary metagenome ERZ780149 (study PRJEB29588, sample SAMEA2153852) | human gut metagenome | biome: human gut; feature: human-associated habitat; material: faeces | place: Denmark | collected 2008/2010 ... | reverse complement strand
CGCTCATTGCCTGTGAGCAGACCGACCGCATCTGCTGCACCATCGAGCTGGACGAGAAATTCTGCGATGTCATTGTCCGCAGATACATCGAGCAGGTCGGCACGGATGAAAAGGTCAGCGTTCTGCGTAACGGCAAAGAATACAAGTACAGTGAGGTAGTGCCCCATGACGAATAAGACTTTAACCCTCGGAAGCCTCTTTGACGGCTCCGGGGGCTTTCCGTTGGGTGGACTGCTTGCCGGTATCACACCTATGTGGGCATCGGAAATCGAACCGTTCCCCATTCGGGTGACTACCAAGCGACTGCCTTTTATCAAACACTACGGCGACATCACTGTTATGGACGGCGGCAAAATCGAACCCGTGGACATTATCACCTTTGGCAGCCCGTGCCAGGATATGAGTGTGGCAGGGCGGCGTGACGGGTTGGACGGTTCCCGTTCGAGTTTGTTTTACGAAGCCGTCCGTATCATCAAAGAAATGAGGTGTGCCACAAATGGCAGATATCCGAGATACACCGTATGGGAGAATGTTCCGGGTGCCTTCTCCTCAAACAAAGGTGAAGATTTCAAAGCCGTCCTCGAAGCGGTCATCGGCATTGCCGAGCCGGGGGTTCAGGTGTCTATGCCTGAAAAAGCAAGATGGCCCTACGCCGACCTTTATCTGGGAGACGGATGGAGCGTTGCGTACAGAACTCTCGATGCACAGTACTGGGGAGTGCCCCAGAGAAGGCGTCGCATCTACCTTGTCGCAGATTTTGCAGGCAGAGGTGCCGGAAAAATACTATTTGAGTCAGAAGGCCTGTCTGGGTATTCTGCGGAGGGCTTCCGCGCGTGGCAAAGAGCTGCCGGAGGTTCTGCGTCTGGCATTGGAGCGGCAGGCTTTGACGGGTACAACGGCACTCTGACAGAAGATGCCGCTGCCACGCTCGGCATCAATTGCGGTATGAGTACAGGACGCAACGGTGTCGTACTGAATGACCAGGGCGGGAACCGCATCGAAGTATCCGGGAATGTTGCGACAACGCTCCGAGCAGAAAACCACGGGCATCCGCCTTGCGTAATGGAATCGGCAGGATTCTGTACAGAACATTCCGCAAAAAGCAGGACTGTCGGATATGAGGAGGAATGCTCCCCCACGCTTCGTGCCGGGACGGTACCTGCCGCCGTTGCGTTGGAAAACTATCCGGCTGACAGCCGTGTAAAGGTTGCCGAAGACGGAAAGGTGCAGTCTCTGACCTCCCGAATGGGGACCGGCGGAAACAATGTCCCTCTCGTAATGAAAATTCGCAGCGGAAAGGAAGGCGGCGGAAAAGGTCCGCTCATTCAGGAAAACAAATCCGCAACGCTCTCCTGCAACAACGAGCAGACGCTGTTCGAGCCATGCGGTTGGGACGGCGGGCAGATTTCTCCGACCCTCACCAGGCAGAATGCGGGAGGAAATCAGCGGATGCCAGACAAGGACAGTTTCACCTGCGTCCTTCAGCCTTTCGGCATCTGTTCCAAGGACTCCAATGCCATGAAGTCGGACAATCCCCACAGCGGCATCTACGAAGCGGAAACCGCACGGACACTGGACGGCAACGGCGGCAATCCCTCCTGCAACCAGGGCGGCATTGCTGTTGTCGCTTTCACGCAGAATCAGCGGGACGAGGTTCGTGACCTTGCCGGGCGTTCTGCTTCCGTATGTGCCAATGCCGGAACGAAACAGCAGACCTTTGTCCTGCAAGGTTCCCTGATCGGGCGTGAGGACAAAAACGGTCCTCAAGGGGACGGCATCAATGAAGATGTGTCTTTCACGCTCAACACCGTCGACCGACATGCGGTTTACTCCGTAACAACCGGGAGCTTCGCTCAGGCATCCGAAGGAAAAGCGCCGACCGTTCTCGCAAGAGACTATAAATCCCCTACTGCGGTCTGTTACGGCATCGGCAGAGATACATTCAACCAGGGACAACACGCCAAATTCAACCCGACCTTTGCGGAGGAGCTTCAACCGACACTGGTAGCGAAAGGCCCCGGAGCCATTCAAAGCGGTTACACGGTCAGACGGCTCACTCCGACGGAATGCGCCCGCCTTCAGGGATTTCCTGACGGTTGGTGTGCGAATCTCGGAACGGAAAAACCGACCGACGAGGAGATGTACTTCTGGCACAAGGTATTCAAGACCTACGCCGCCGTCACCGGTTGCAAAATGAAGTCGGACGCACAGATTCGAAAATGGCTGAAAGCTCCGCACTCCGATGCTGCCGAATACAAAATGTGGGGCAACGGCGTGGCTCTCCCCTGCGTATGGTTTGTCCTTGCGGGAATCGTGTATAACGCACAAAGCGAAGCCGAATAATCCGGTACATAATCTACCGGAAAAACGGTAAAAATGACTGGATATTCTCCGCTTTCAGAGTTAATATGTGACTACCAAAAAAAACAGGAGGATTACATTCATGGGAATTCATTTTCATGTTCCGGGCTGCAAGCGCAAGGAACTGGCACAGGAAATCGGCACATGGCTCGGGTGCGAAACAAAATACCTCGGTGTTCCAAGCTGTGCCTATCGGGTTGGCTTTGCCACCGTTGATAAGGATGGCAATTTTACGGTGGACAGTGCCGCAGACGAAGAAACGGTCGAGCGGTTGGTTGAGCATCTATACGATGCGGGCTTTGAAAGCGATGACGGGGAAAGCACGGAAGAATCTAGAATTTGCGTTTCCGTTCCCAAAAACCTGCTCCCGCCCGCAGCAGAAGAAAATCTTCGTGCAATCGTAACTTCAAAATGCGGTCTTTTTAAGGCGGCATTCGGAGTGAACACCCTTCCGATTGAACGGAAGGACGGGAAAGTCTGTTTTCCGTGGTTACGGAGCGATGCCTCCCCGGAGGAAATCCGCGCATTCGACCGTTTCATCTGCGCACTCTGTGAAATGGCACGGAACGCAAAGCGGGTCACCGCAAAAGTGCATCCGACCGACAATGCCAAATATGCTATGCGCTGCTTTCTGCTCCGTCTGGGATTTATCGGCGAAGAGTACAAAGAAACCCGCAAAATCCTCCTCCGCAACCTGGCGGGCAGTTCCGCTTTCAGAAGCGGGCAGCGGTCGGAGGCGGAAGTATGCGAATGATCTCAAAAGAAGCCCTACACGCCCTTCGTGAGCGGTTTCTGAGGGGCACACGGGTCGAGCTTGTGAAAATGGACGACCCGCAAGCACCGCCCGTCGGCACGAAAGGAACCGTGCTGGGTGTTGACGACATCGGCTCCGTTGCGGTTGCCTGGGATAACGGAAGCCGGCTGAGCGTTGTTTACGGTGAGGACTTCTGCAGGGTGATTTCTGATGAAAAAAACTCTGAAAACTGCTGCAATATCAGCCGTTTTCAGGGTAAAAGACTGTGTATTATATTTCTCCGAATTGACTGGATATTTGTGTGCTTTAGAGTTAATATACACACAACGAAGCGGGGGCTCACCCCAAAACGGAGGAATGAAAATGAATGCAAAAGTCGAAAATCAGATTGCCAGCATGAAAAACCAGACCGTAGGAGTTGAAGTCGAAATGAACAGCATTACAAGGGAGCAGGCAGCCCGCACGGTTGCAAAATTCTTCGGGACAACAGCCTGGAATGCTGCCAGTGAATACGGTTACTGCTCCTGGGCTTGTAAAGACACGGACGGCAGAGTTTGGAAGTTCCAAAAGGATGTCAGCATTGCCGGTCCAGAGAGTGAAAAGTGTGAAATGGTCACACCGATTCTCACCTATTCCGACATAGACACCTTACAGGAAATCATCCGGATTTTACGCAAGGCAGGAGCCAAAAGCGATGCCACCAGAGGATGCGGCGTACATATTCACATCGGAGCGAACGGTCACACACCGAAAACGCTGCGCAATCTTGCCAACATCATGGCAAGCCATGAAAGTCTCCTCTCGGATGCACTTGCCCTTGACCGTAATCGGGTGGCAAGATACTGCAGGACGGTCGACCCCGATTTCCTTCGGGAACTGAACCGGAAAAAGCCCACCACAATGGCGCGGTTTGCGGACATTTGGTACACCAGCCAAAACGCGGATTTCGGACGGACACAGCACTACAACGGCAGCCGATACCATATGCTCAACTACCATGCCACCTTCACAAAAGGCACAGTCGAGTTTCGGCTCTTTCAGTTCGATGCTCCTGCCGACGGAAAGCAAAACGGTCTTCACGCAGGACAGTTGAGAAGCTATATTCAGCTTTGCCTTGCCCTTTCCGAAATGGCAAAAGAGGTCAGCGGAGCCTCAGCAAAGCCTCAGCAAAAGGAAAATCCCAAGTATGCCATGAGAACCTGGCTTCTCCGCCTTGGATTCATCGGTGATGAATTCAAAACCGCAAGAGATATTCTGACGAAAAGACTTCCCGGCGATGCGGCATTTCGCACCGCCAGGGTTTGAGGAGGTGAAGGCAATGAAAAAGTACTACCTCGCATACGGCAGCAACCTCAATGTACGGCAAATGCGGTTTCGGTGTCCGAATGCAGTTCCCGTCGGTACGGCAACCCTTGACGGATACCGCCTCCTTTTCAAAGGAAGCAAAACAGGGGCTTACCTAACGGTTGAACGGCACCGCGGCTCCACCGTCCCGCTCGGCGTATGGGAAGTCGATGAAACAGACGAGAAGAATCTGGACCGTTATGAAGGCTATCCTGCCTTCTATTACAAAAAATCCGTAAAACTGAATGTCCGCAGTCTTTACGGTGACCGTGAGCAGATTCTGGACGCCTTTCTGTATATCATGCATGAGGAAAGGCACCTGGGACTACCGTCTGCACAGTATGTATCGGTTTGCAGACAAGGCTACACGGATTTCGGCTTCAATGAAAAATTTCTCCGCAGAGCACTTGCGGACAGTATGGGAGACAAAAAATGAAAACAGAAGAACGAAGCAACATCAAAATCTGCCCGAAATGCGGACAGCATTACACCGGACACCCCGCCCTTTCCAGAGTCGACAACGCAACACCGATTTGCCCCGAATGCGGAATCCGTGAAGCTCTTGAAAGTATCGGCATCACTCCCGAGGAGCAGGAGGAAATTCTCGACCTGCACCGCAGCCGGCTGTAACAGGTATCCGTTATAAATCAGCAAATCCGGGAAAGGAGCCGATTGGCTCTTTTCTCTGTTATACCGGAAAGACCGCATCGGGTCTTATTTTTATGCCCGCAGAAAGGAGACGGTTTCCGTGCGAAAGCTGAAAAAATATAAACCGACGGCGTTTATGGCAAAAAGCTCGCACTACGACAAGCCAACCGCCGACTATGCCGTATCCTTCATCGAGGCGCTCTGTCATACGAAAGGCACATGGGCAGGAAAACCGTTTGAACTGATGGACTGGCAGGAACAAATCATCCGGGACGTGTTCGGGACACTCAAACCGAACGGGTATCGGCAGTTCAACACCGCATACATTGAAATTCCCAAGAAAAACGGAAAATCCGAACTTGCCGCAGCGGTTGCGCTTCTGCTTCTCTGCGGCGACGGTGAGCAGCGCGCCGAAATCTACGGCTGTGCCGCTGACCGTAACCAGGCAAAAATCGTATTCGATGTTGCTGTGGACATGGTCCGGTTCTGCCCCGCTCTTGAAAAGCGTGTCAAAATCACCGAGTCGCAGAAGATCATCGAATACCTACCGACCAAAAGCAAATATCAGGTGCTGTCTGCGGATGTGGCAAACAAACACGGCTTCAATACCCACGGGGTTATCTTCGACGAGTTACATACACAGCCAAACCGGAAGCTCTACGATGTCATGACGCAGGGGTCCGGCGATGCCCGTATGCAACCGCTGTACTTTCTCATCACCACTGCCGGGAACAACACCGAAAGCATCTGCTACGAGGTGCATCAGAAGGCACTGGACATCATCGAAGGCAGAAAAATCGACCCGACCTTCTACCCTGTCATCTACGGTGCCGGGATGGATGAAGACTGGACTGACCCAAAGATATGGAAAAAAGCCAACCCCTCTCTCGGAGAAACCATCGGCATAGACAAGGTCAAAGCCGCCTGCGACTCGGCAAAGCAGAACCCCGGTGAGGAGAATTCCTTCCGTCAGCTGCGCCTCAATCAATGGGTCAAGCAGTCGGTCAGATGGATGCCGATGGACAAGTGGGATGCCTGTTCTCTTGCCGTATCGGAAGATGACCTGGAAGGTCGTGTATGTTACGGAGGACTTGACCTCTCGTCCACCACGGATATTACGGCATTCGTTCTTGTATTCCCGCCGGAGGATGAGATGGACAGATACATCATCCTGCCGTACTTCTGGCTGCCGGAAGACAATCTCCCCCTTCGAGTCAACCGCGACCATGTTCCGTATGATGTATGGGAACGGCAGGGATTTTTACAAACGACGGAGGGCAATGTGGTTCACTACGGTTACATTGAAAAATTCATTGAACGGCTGGGCGAACGGTTCAATATCCGAGAGATTGCTTTCGACCGTTGGGGTGCCGTACAAATGGTGCAGAATCTTGAGGGCATGGGGTTCACGGTCGTTCCCTTCGGGCAGGGGTTTAAGGACATGTCCCCTCCCACCAAGGAACTGATGAAGTTGGTGTTGGAGCAGCGTATCGCACACGGCGGGCATCCGGTTTTACGGTGGATGATGGACAACATTTACATTCGCACCGATCCCGCCGGAAATATCAAACCGGACAAAGAAAAAAGCACCGAAAAAATAGACGGTGCGGTTGCTGCCATTATGGCGCTCGACCGTGCGATTCGGTGCGGGAATGTGTCTGCCGAAAGTGTGTACGATGCGCGGGGGTTGCTGTTTCTGTAATAATAAAAATACGGAGAAGCAGTTGTTCACCGCTTCTCCATAAAGAGATTATGTTAAACCTTTACTGAACCGCTATTCTGAGGCAGGAAAGCAAACACTTCCGGGGGTTCTGTCGTCCAAAGTTTCATAACATCGAGCTGATGCTTTGTCAGTACCGCTCTCGGATTGGATATCCTGCAAAATGCAGTCTTGAAATTGGACAGACTTCTGCTCTGTGTAATGTCTGTAATTCTTTCCGCATCGGTAGCGCGGATAATCTCATCTTCAAGGTTCTGCACCTGCGGTAGAAATACCAACTTGGATTTTCCGCAATAAGTTTTAATATACTCAATATTTTTTCTGAGTTTTTCGGTAATCGGCACATCGGTATCGAAAACAAAAACCACCGTAGTACCGGGTTTCACCGTCATCAGAACAGATCTCGGAATGTAGGTTGAAATGACATTCAGCACCTTGGTCTTGCCCGGAGTAATGAGTTCCGGTTTCTCTTTGAGTGCCTTTATAAACACCTCATCACAGGAGCCTTCGCAAAAATAGATGCAGTTATTCCCGCTCATGGTCCCACCCCCTATCGAGAGAATCCAAAAGCGATTCATTGGGAAGCGAAGCGAAAACATCGTTTTCAACTGCACACCGAATGGAATCCGTGTTGCGCTTGAGAATATCGGAAGCAAAAATTACAGACACCGTTGCTTCGCCATCCTCTACGGTTTTGCGCAGAAACGCAAAAGAATGCTTCGGAAGATTCAAATCAAGCATATCCGTATTGTGCGTAGTAAAGATCAGTTGCTCATTCTCTTTCAGGCAGTCAACCATAATACCGAAAATGCGTTTTTCAATATCCGTTTGCACATACGAAAAATGCTCATCGCAATAATAAAAGCTGTTAGCCTCCGACATGATTGCAGCTAAGAAGATCGCAATATCGACACCCTCTGCGGTTCCGCTTGACAAAACATCCCGATTGAGCAGTTTACCGTCCTGAATGATAATTTCTGTCCCTTTTCTTCGGATGATAAAAGAGTCCCGCAAATCTTTTGATTCAGATACATCGGTCAAAGTCGGGTCAAGTGTTCCGATAACAGCTCGCAATGTACGGAGCAATGTTTTCTTCTTTACGCCGGAAAGATTCAGGGTAGACTCTATTTCAGGATAAGCAAACCGATAGTTGAGTTCGCCGAATACCTCCCGAAGTGTTTTCACTTCGGCATTGGGGAGTATCGATTTTTCACCGAACTTAGCAACGCATCTTTCATAAGAGTCTTTTTCGTCGATAACAGCAGAGCAATGACGAAGTTCCACAGCAGCTGTTGCGGCTTCTATGCGTCCTTCAAACCGGTGCAAAACATAATCTTCATTTACAAAATCAACGGAAAATGTCCCGATTGCATTCTGTTCTACCAATTCCAAGAGCAACGCCGTATTACCGGTATTGATATACTTGAAAATCTTTGCCAGAGCTTTTCCGAGGCTTGTTTTGCCGGTGGCATTGGCTCCCATCAAAAGCACAACTTTTTTATATCTGAAATTCGGTCTGCCGGCAAGATGTTCATTCTCAATAATGGAATTTACAATTTTCTTCGGATAAGAGAAATTGATATTAAAGTCCGAAAAGCCCAAGATGTTTTTCAGCATTACATTTAAAACGATCATGGCTACCTCCAATAATATTAGTTCGTATTTTACGAAGTAATTATACCACGATTGCAACCGGAATTCAAGTGGTAAAATATATTATTTTCGCTTTTTACGAAAATATTTTTGTTTCTTTCGCCTTTTTATAAGGATACGCCAAGCCAACAGTACAAATAACACCCGAACAGTAATTTCAAAGGAGGATATCTTTCGTGGGTCTTTTTTCCGGGCTGTTCCGCTCACGGGACAAGCCTCAAAACAGAACAACCGGCAGTTCCTACGCTTTTTTCATGGGCGGCTCGACTGCCGGAAAAGCAGTCAATGAACGCTCTGCCATGCAAATGACAGCCGTATATGCCTGTGTGCGCATCCTGTCGGAGGCCATCGCGGGACTGCCGTTGCACTTATACGAATACGGCTGCGACGGCAGCAAGGAAAAAGCGGTGGAACATCCGCTGTATTTCCTGCTTCACGATGAACCGAACAAGGAAATGACAAGTTTTGTTTTCAGAGAAACGCTGATGACGCATCTGCTTCTCTGGGGCAACGCTTATGCGCAGGTTATCCGCAACGGCAAAGGCGAGGTCATTGCCCTCTATCCCCTGATGCCGAACCGGATGGAGGTTAACCGCACAGACAAGGGGCGGCTCTACTACCAATACACGACATCTTCCGATGATGCACCCACGGTGGAAGGTTCCACCGCAGTGCTGATGCCGGAGGATGTTTTGCATATACCGGGGCTTGGCTTTGACGGCCTTGTCGGATACTCTCCGATTGCCATGGCGAAGAACGCCATCGGACTCGCCATTGCAACGGAGGAATACGGTGCAAAATTCTTTGCAAACGGTGCAGCTCCAAGCGGTGTGCTGGAGCACCCCGGCACCATCAAAGATCCGCAGCGTGTACGGGATGCCTGGATGAGTCAGTTCAGCGGGTCCCGAAACGCCGGCAAGGTGGCAGTCCTGGAGGAAGGCATGAAATACACGCCCATCTCCATTTCTCCGGAACAGGCACAGTTTCTGGAAACCCGAAAATTTCAGATCAACGAGATTGCGAGGATTTTCCGTGTCCCGCCTCACATGGTAGGTGACTTGGAAAAATCCTCGTTTTCCAATATCGAGCAGCAATCGCTTGAGTTCGTAAAGTATACGCTTGACCCCTGGGTTATCCGATGGGAGCAGTCGCTCCAACGGACACTTCTCTCTTCGGAGGAAAAGAAACGGTACTACTTCAAATTCAATCTGGAGGGGCTGCTTCGGGGAGATTACGCAAGCCGTATGACAGGCTATGCAACGGCACGGCAAAACGGGTGGATGTCCGCCAACGACATCCGTGAACTCGAAAATCTCGACCGGATTCCCGCCGAACTCGGCGGCGATCTCTATCTCATTAACGGCAATATGCTCCCGCTCGGCAATGCAGGTGCTTTTGCAAATCTCAATTCTCAAGCAAAGGAGGAAGAAACAACCGATGAAAAACAAAAAGTTCTGGGCGTGGAAGAACCAAGCCGACACCGAATCGGAACGGGCACTTGAACTGTACGGCACCATTGCGGAAGAATCCTGGTTTGACGACGATGTCACGCCGCAGATGTTCCGGGATGAACTGTTTGCCGGCACCGGTCCCGTTACCGTATGGCTGAATTCTCCGGGCGGTGACTGTGTTGCCGCAAGTCAGATTTATTCCATGCTCATGGATTACCGCGGGAATGTTACAGTCAAAATCGACGGCATTGCCGCCAGTGCCGCTTCCGTAATTGCAATGGCAGGCACGAAGGTTCTGATGGCACCGACTGCCCTGATGATGATTCACAATCCCATTACCGTAGCCTACGGCAACACCGCCGATATGCAGAAAGCCATCGAAATGCTGGATGAAGTGAAGGAGAGCATCATCAACGCTTACGAAATCAAAACCAACCTGTCCCGCGCCAAACTTTCACACCTGATGGATTCCGAAACCTGGATGAACGCCAACAAGGCAATAGAGCTCGGTTTTGCCGATGACATTCTGGAAGATACGAAAAAGGGCGCAGACATTCCCGCTTATGCATTTTCCGGCAAAGCTGCAGAAGTTTCGCTGATGAACAAGCTGCATACCCGTATGGAAACGGATAAAAAGCCTGCCGCACCGGCGATACCGGACGGACCCGCCGGGACCCCTATCGCAAGTCTTGAAAAAAGACTGAATCTTTTGAAACCTTAAAGGAGGACTTTTATGATGAGTACCGTCAATGAACTGCGCACCCAGCGCGCAAAATCCTGGGAAAAAGCAAACGCCTTTCTGATTGCCCACAGGGACGGAAAAGGCATTCTCTCAGCGGTTGATACCGCCACCTATGAAGCCATGGAACAGGAGATCGTAAATCTCGGTCGGGAGATTGAGCGGCAGGAACGCCTTGATGCCATGGAGCGTGAAAGGGCTGTCCCCGTCAGCACGCCCCTTACTTCCAAGCCGGAAGCCGCAAAGCCAGCCGATACCAAGGTCGGCCGTGCATCCGACGCTTACAAAAAAGCGTTTTGGAATATCACTCGTCACAAAGACCGTATCACTCCCGAAATGCGCAATGCCCTCCAGGAAGGAACCGACAGCGAGGGCGGTTATCTCGTTCCGGATGAGTTTGAGAAAAGCCTTGTAACCGGTCTGAGCCTCGCCGCCGTTATCCGTTCCCATGCGCATGTCATCACCACCTCAAGCGGGCTGCACAAGATGCCCGTTGTGGCAGCCCACGGCTCCGCTGCCTGGATTGACGAGGAGGGGACCTATACGGAAAGCGATGAAACCTTCGGACAGGTTCAGCTGGACGCACATAAAGTCGGCACCGTGATCAAGGTGTCCGAGGAACTCCTGAACGATTCCGCCTTCGACCTGGAAGGTTACATTCGTTCCGAGTTCATCCGCCGCATCGGTGATAAAGAGGAGGAGGCTTTCCTCAACGGAAACGGCACTTCCAAGCCGACCGGCATTCTCAACACGACCGGCGGAGCTCAGGTCGGAGTTACGGCTGCAGGAGCCACCGCCATTACCGCAGATGAACTGATTGACCTCTATTACAGTCTCAAAGCCCCCTACCGTAAGAATGCCGTATGGGTTCTCAATGACAGCACCGTCAAGGTCATCCGCAAACTCAAAGATTCCAACGGCAACTATCTCCTGCAGCCTGCACTGAAAGACGGCGAGGTCAGCACCATCCTCGGCAGGCCCTACTTCACCTCCGAACACGCCCCCGAAATCGCCGCCGGTGCCAAAACCGTCATCTTCGGCGACCTGAGTTATTACTGGATCGGTGACCGCCAGGGCATTTCTTTCAGACGGCTGAACGAACTGTATGCGGGTAACGGTCAGGTCGGATTCCTTGCCTCCAAGCGTCTGGACGGCAAAACCGTCCTGCCAGAAGCTATCAAGGTGCTGCAGCAGAAAGGCACTGCGGCTCCCTCCGGTACCTGATGACGGGAGGCGGCGATGACGGATACTTCGGAGCTTCTCGGCAAGGTGAAACAGAATCTGATTCTGGAACACACGGCAGACGATCCCCTGATTGAACGCTTCATCATCTCCGCCGTTTCCTATGCCGAAAGTTATCAGCATCTGCCGGAAGGCTACTATGGGAAGAATGCAATGCCCGCCACGACCGAACAGGCGGTCATTATGCTCTCTTCCCATTTTTATGAAAGCCGCGACGGTTCCACGGGCGGATTCTTTGCGGATAACACCAATGCGGCAGCGCAGGTCTGGAATACCGTAAATCTTCTGCTCCGTCTGGACAGGGACTGGAAGGTGTAGCATGGGACTCGGTCAAATGCGCACCGCTGTTACGCTGATCCGTACCGTAACGGAAAAGGACAACGAGGGATTTGCCCGGAAAACAGACAAAACCGTTGCCGTCTTTCGGGCTTACCGTGAGGGACGGCACGGTTCCGTCCGATGGGCAAACCTCGCCGCCTTCTCCTCTGCCACAGATCTGTTTCGCACCCGTGTGCTGCCCGGTATTACGGTTTCGGTCGGTGACACCCTGCTCTGCGGCGAGGAACGCTTCGAGGTTACCTCGGTGGAAAATATCAAAGGGCGCGGAATGTATCTTGAGATTCTTGCAAAGAAGGTGATTCCCGCACATGGCTAAAGTGGATATTCAAATGCCGGATGATTTTCTGGAAAAGCTGTCGCTGCTCGGCAGCCGGACCGATGCAATTGCGGGGACGGTTCTCAAGAGCGGCGGCGAAGTCGTTCTGGAAAAGGTGAAGAGCAATCTGGCATCTGTCATCGGCAGTGGAACCGCATTCCCCAGCCGTTCCACAGGAGAGTTGGAAGAAGCCCTCGGACTGAGCGGTGTTCTTGTGGACAGAGACGGTGACAGCAACATCAAAATCGGCTTTCGGGAACCGCGCCGTGACGGAAACAGCAATGCCAAAATCGCAAACATCCTGGAATACGGACGGCACGGTCAGCCGGCTAAGCCTTTTCTGAAGCCGGCCAAAACAGCATCGGAGTCTGCCTGTATCGATGCGATGGTTCGGACACTGGAGGAGGAAATCAAAAAGGTATGAGCATTCTGGAAGAACTTCATACGCTTCTTTCCGCTCTCGGGTTTCCGGTGGAAACGGGACATTTCACTGACACGGCACCGGAACGGTATTTTGTAACCATACCGCTTTCCGACCGTTTTACGCTCCATGCGGATAACCGTCCCGGTGCGAATATCGAAGAGGCACGCATCTCCCTGTTTTCCAAAGGCAGCTACTCCGCGATGAAACAGCGCACGGTCAAAGCCCTGCTGGAAGCGGATTTTACGGTAACGGACCGCCGATACCTGGGCTTTGACAGTGAAACCGGCTATCATCACTATGTGATCGATGCCGCAAAATATTACGAATGGGAGGTATAACCCTATGGCTACCATTGGGCTTGACAAACTCTATTACGCAAAAATCACCGAAGACGAAAAAGGTGACGAAACCTATGCTACCCCAAAACTTCTCGCAAAAGCCATCTCCGCCGATCTGTCGGTTGAACTGAACGAGGCAACGCTTTATGCCGATGACGGCGTTGCCGAACTGGTCAAGGAGTTTAAGGGCGGCACGCTGTCACTCGGCATTGACGATATCGGAGCCGATGTTGCCGCCGACCTGACCGGTGCCACAGTCGATTCCAACAAGGTACTGGTCTCCGGCGGCGAAGATACCGGCTCCTCTGTTGCAGTGGGATTCCGCGCCAAACGCGCTGACGGCAAATACAAGTATTACTGGCTGTACCGCGTCAAATTCGGCATCCCGGCAACCAACCTTGCTACAAAAGGCGACAGCATCACCTTCTCCACGCCGACAATCGAAGGCACCGTCACCCGACGCAACAAACCCGACGGAAACGGCGCGCATCCCTGGAAGGTAGAGGCAACCGAAGGTGACACTGCTACGGCTGCGGTGATTGCCGACTGGTACAAGCAGGTATACGAACCAAAGTACACCGCATCGGAACCGTCTAAAGTCTGAAACGGAGGAAAGAAACGATGAACAGTGACCGTTCTGCCGTCATTCGCATCGGGGACGAAGAGTATCCCCTGCTTCTGACGACCAAAGCAACAAGAGAAATCGCTGCCCGCTACGGAGGGCTTGAAAATCTCGGCGAAAAACTGATGAAAAGCGAGAACTTTGAAATGGCACTCGCCGAAATTGTATGGCTGATTACGCTTCTGGCAAATCAGCCCATCCTGATTCATAATCTGCGCCACAAGGATGAGCAGAAACCTGTCCTGACAGAAGATGAAATCGAACTCCTGACGGTACCTACAGACCTTGCGGAATACAGAACCGCCATCACCGATGCGCTGTATAAGGGAACCAGGCGAAACATCCAAAGTGAGGAGGACAGTTCCGAAAAAAACGGAGCGGTCGGGTAAACGATGAGGAACTGTTTACCCGACTGCTCTATTTCGGGCTGTCGCAACTGCATCTCGCCGTCGATGAAATCTGGCTGATGCCGTTCGGATTGCTTCTCGACCTGTGGGAATGCCACCGGCAGTACACCGGCATTTCCAAACCGTATCGGGAGATTACCATCGATGATATCATTCCGCCCGGAATATGAGTTTTTGTTATCAGAAAGTTATCTGGACTTTCTGCCTCTCTGACGGTATAGTATAGTCAGCAAAGGAGGCAACCGATATGACAAATATTCTGAACGAACTGTGGGACGGAGAAATTCATCCGCAGGATTCCCTGATTGACGGAAACGAACACTACAAAGATTTGCAACATCTGCTGTCACGCAACCAGACGGATCTTGCCGAAACACTGTCGAATGAACAAAAAGAGCTGTTTGAAAAATACTGCGACACTCTGGGCGAGATGAACTCCATCTCCGAGGAAGAAGCATTCTCAGCGGGAGTGCGCTTCGCCATGCGACTGGCGGCAGAAACACTGAGCGGAAAATGACGCATCTGTAAAAAATGAAAAAGGGACAACTTTCCTATTGACTTGTGGCTGAATATAGGGTATAATATAGTCACAGGAAAGGAGTTGATACCATGCAGATTATTCCCATGCGCGATTTGAAGAACACAGTCGAAGTGGAACGCCGCTGTGCCGAGGAAAACGGTCCCGTATATGTAACCAAAAACGGATACGGCAGACTGGTGGTCATGGACATCGAGTATTACGAGCGGACAATGAAAAAAATGTATGAAGCCAAAGCGCTGATAGATGGCATTGCGGATGTTGATGCCGGGCGTGTCGTAGACGGAGACAGCGCCATCCGGGATATCAGAAAAAAGTATGGCATTTGAATTCAACTACCAGCTGACAGAAAAAGCTGTGGCGGATTTGGATGCCACAGTCGGCTACATTGCAGGAGAACTTGACAATCCGCAGGCGGCAGCAGAATTTTTGGAAAAACTGCAAAAAGCAATTGATGAAGCACGGATGTTTCCGGAAAGCGGCGCTCCCGTTGAAAACGAGTATCTGCCCTACACCGGTATCCGCAAAAAGCTGATCGGAAACTATATTCTGTATTACCTTCCGCAAATGTCATCCAAAACGATCACCATTTTGCGTATTCTGTACGGCAAACGGAACATCGACGAAATCATCCGTCAACTGGACTTCTGAGTCCGAAAGTTTATATTTCATAGCATCGGTCAAAACGGCCGGTGCTTTCTTTATGCTCGGGATTCCCGGGCTTTTTTACTGCCGCAAAGGAGGTGACAGGAATGGCAGACAGCAAATTCGGACTGAAAATCGGACTGGAGGGCGAAAAGGAATTCAAGCGCTCCCTATCCGAAATCAATCAGTCTTTTAAAGTTCTCGGTTCCGAGATGAAGCTGGTGGATTCGCAGTTCGACAAAAACGACACCTCTACCGAAGCTCTGACCGAACGCAACCGGGTTCTCGGAAAACAGATTGACGCACAAAAGCAAAAAATCGAGGTTCTTCGGTCTGCGCTCCAAAATGCCGCCTCTTCCTTCGGCGAAAACGATCGCCGCACCCAGGCATGGCAGATCCAACTGAACAACGCACAGGCCGCTCTGAACGGCATGGAGAAGGAACTCCGGCAAAACGAAGCCGCACTGGACGGTACCGCCGACGGAATGTCCGAAGCCGCAAAAGGAACAGACCGGCTCGGTGACGAACTGAAGAGTACCGGAAAGGAATCGGACGAAACCGGAGGAAAATTAGAAAACCTCGGTAAGGTCTGCACAGCCGTCGGTGTTGCGGTGACTGCCGCCTGTGCCGCCATTGCAGCCGCTGCCGTTTCTGCCGGGAAGGCTCTGATTCAGATGTCCGTTGACGGTGCCGCCTTTGCCGACGGCGTTCTGACGGAATCCACCGTGACCGGGATTGCCACCGACAAACTGCAGGAATATATGTACGCAGCAGAACTGGTGGATGTATCAACCGAAACGCTCACCAAATCCATGGCAAAGCAAATCAAGAGCATGAAAGCGGTTCAGGACGGCACCAAGCTATCGGTGGAAGCCTATGAAAAATTAGGGGTTACGGTCCTTGATGCAGACGGCAATTTGCGGGACAGTGATACGGTCTACTGGGAGGTCATCGACGCACTCGGAAAGCTGGAAAACGAAACGGAACGCGATGCGCTCGGTATGCAGATACTCGGGAAATCCGCCCAGGAACTGAACCCGCTGATTACGGCAGGTGCCGCCCGTATGGCAGAGCTCGGCAAGCAGGCGCAGGCTGCCGGATATGTCATCAGCGAAGATATGCTGAATGCCTACGGTGCTTTGGATGACCAAATCCAATATCTCAAGGTTGGGTGCGTTGCCGCCAAAAATGCCCTTGGCACGGTCCTGCTCCCCGTTTTAACGAAGCTCGGCGAAGAAGGCGTTGACCTGCTCGGCAAGTTTACAAACGCCATCTTAGGGGCAAACGGCGATATCGGTGTTATGTCCGAAAATGTCGCCGCTCTGGTACCGGACATTCTCGCAACGGTTGAACAGTATATTCCGACACTTCTGTCTCTCATCGGGAGTCTGCTCGGAGCGGTTCTGAAACTGGTGGTGGACAGTCTCCCCGCCTTGGTGAATGAGATTTCTTCCATCCTGACCTCCGTTCTCGGGGCAATCATTACGGCACTGCCGCAAGTGGTAGATGCTGTTTTGCACCTCATCGGAGCCGTGACGGAAACGGTCCTGAACAATCTTCCGGCGCTGACCGATGCCGTTTTCCGGATTGCATCTTCCATTGTAGCCGCCATTCCAGACCTGATGAACCGGATTGTTACGGCACTGTCGGATGCGCTCCCCGGCATTGCAGATGCCATTCTGTCCGCCGCTCCGATTCTGTTGCAGGCGGTTCTCGACACGGTAGCCGACATTGCGGATCTTCTTCCGAAGATATTGGAAACGGTAATCGCTCTGATTCCGAAACTCATTGACGGAACCGTGTCTGCACTGTCCGCATCTCTGCCCAGAATTTTCTCTGCAATCGTGAAGTTTATCAAGCAACTGGTGCAGAAGCTCCCGACACTTCTGAAAGCCGTCGTGACACTTATCCCCGCACTGATAGAAGAACTCTCTGCGGCAATTACGGACAACCTGCCGATGATTGCGGAAGCGGTTCTTTCCGTCGTCACATCCGTGGCAGAGATGCTGCCGGAACTGATTCGCCTGCTGTCCGGCATCATTCCGGGTATCGTTCAAAGCCTTATCGGCGCACTGACTTCTGCACTGCCGACTCTTTTGAATGCCGTGATGCAGGTTATTTCTGCCATTGTAGAGCTTCTCCCGGAAATCATCCGCCTGATTGCGGAAATGATACCGCAAATCATCTCCGGCGTTGTTTCTACCCTGCTGACCTGTCTTCCGCAAATCATCAGTACCCTGGTCGGCGCACTGACGGAGGCAATTCCGCTCCTGATTGATACGGGTGAGCAGCTACTGTCCTCTATCGTCACCAATCTTCCAAGCATTCTGGCGACCGTTCTGGATGCGGTTGTGACAGTGGTGATGGGCATCATTAACACTCTGCTTGAAAATATCCCCGGAATTGTGGAAGCCGGTGTCTCTCTGATTTCTTCCTTGGTCAGCGACCTGCCGCGCATCATTCAGTGTATTCTGGACGCGGTTCCAAGCATCATCACCTCCCTTGTGGACGCTGTCCTGGGCGCAATTCCTCAGCTGATCGAAGCCGGCGTAAAGCTGCTGACCGCCCTCATTGAGAACCTGCCGCTGATTATTACAACGGTCATCGCCGCTGTTCCGAGCATCATTTCCGGCATCGTAACAACCGTACTGAAAAACATTCCTCTCATCATCGAAGCCGGAGTTCAGTTGCTGATTTCCCTGGTGCAGAATCTGCCTGTTATCATTGCCGAAATCGTAAAAGCCGTCCCGCAGATTGTTACCGGAATCGTCCGTGCATTCGCTGACGGTGTCGGCAGGATGAAGGAAGTCGGTGTGAACCTCGTGAAGGGGCTGTGGGAAGGTATCCAAAGCCTTGCCGGATGGCTATGGGACAAAGTCTCCGGATGGGCGGGTGATCTTTGGGACGGCATCTGTGACTTTTTCGGCATCCACTCTCCCTCCCGGAAAATGGCATGGGTCGGAGATATGCTAATGACCGGTCTTGCCGGAGGCATCGATGCGTCATCGGAAGATGCCGTATCTGCCGCACAGGATACTGTAAACAGCCTGAACAGTGTCTTTGACGGGCTGAGCACGGATATGCAAACGGTTCTCCCGGAAGCACAGTATCCCGAAAGTTCCGGCAGAAGAGCATCCTCTGCCACCCCTGCTACAGCGGGCGGTTTTGTTTTACAGCTAAGCATTACAAACTTCAACAACTATTCCGGCGAAGACATTTCCGAACTGACAGAGGAAATCATGCAAACCGCCGGAGCATTTGTCAAACGGAAAGGAGCGGTTTTCGCATGAACTGGTTTTCCTATAACGGGGTCCGCTCTGCAGAGCGATACATTCGTATATCCGATAAAGACATCTTCTCCGGACCGAAATATGACAGCACAATACAAAGCATCCCGGGACGCGACGGCGACCTCATTTGTCCCGGCGGTCGGCTCGGCAATGTTTCTCTTTCTTACACCTGTTTCGTTCCCGCAAAAAGCGTAGCCGAATTGGAGGAACGGCTGACCGATGTCAAAGCCTGGCTTTACGCCGAACCTGACCGTTACCATGAACTTTTCGACAGCTACGACACCAGATTTTTTCGCCGTGCGGTATTTAACAGCAAACTGGATATCTCGGAGGAATGCCGCAAAATCGGTGTGTTTACCGTCAGTTTCTCCTGCTACCCCCTCCGGTTTCTCCGGACGGGACAGGAAAAGCTGACATTTACGGAATCCGGTTTTGTTCTGACAAATCCCTTCCCGTTTCCTGCCAAGCCGTATCTGAAGGTTCTCGGGCGCGGGAGCGGAAATCTGACCATACAGTCTCCGTCGCACAATGCAACCTGGAGTTTCTCCATACTGGACGGATACACCGAGTGCGATTCCGAACTGATGAACTTCTACCATGACACCGAAGCAAAAAACGATACCGTATCCGGGGACGGATTTCCCCTTCTGTATCCCGGCGAGAACACGGTTTCCTTCGACGGTAAAATTACCGGAGTGGAAATCATTCCGAGGTGGGCAACCGTATGATACCGATTCTTTTCAAAGCGAATGCCTTCGATTTTTCCACTTACGGCATCGGTCCGCTTCCGGATACCGTTTCCTGTGAAGTCACGGAAGAGAGAAACGGGGCTTACGAGTGCGTCCTCAAGTATCCGACAAGCGGTCGAAACTATCCGGAACTGCGAAATGAGCGCATCGTAAAGGTAAAACCGAACGACACCGCCGCCAACCAGGCCTTCCGCATTTACCGCATCACAACACCCATAAACGGGATTGTTACCGTATATGCACAGCATATCTCCTATGACCTGTCCGGCATTCCGGCACCGCTCAGGGAAAGTACCTCTACTCCCCCGCAGTTTGCCGTTGAACAGGAATTTGAAAATGCACCGATTCCTCACCGGTTTACCTTCCGAACCGATTATACGGAACCGAAACCGTTCTCTGTGGACAGACCGAAAAGTCTGCGAGCTATGCTCGGCGGTTCGGAAGGCTCTCTGATGAATCTTTGGGGCGGTGAGTTCGAATGGGACAATTACCGGGTCATCCATCACAGAGGACGCGGAGTCAATGCAGGCGTTGTCATTGAATACGGAAAAAACCTGACAAAACTGGAGCACGACGCGGATGCCGGCGAAGTTTACACGGATCTTCTCCCCTATGCGGTATCGACCGCCGAGGACGGCACGGAAACCGTGATTACGCTCCGGGAACAGTTGCTCCCGATTATTGCGGAGGACACGGCACGGCGAAAAACACTGATCCGGGATTTCACGGATTCCTTCTCCTACGGTACCACAGTAACGGAGGAGATGCTCCGTGAGCGTGCCGTAAAATATCTGCAAAACAATCCGCTCGGTGTGGAAACACCTACGCTGACCGTTGCTTTTGAGCCGCTTTGGAAACAACCGGAATATGCGGCAGTCCTCGAGCGTGTTTCCCTGTGTGACACCGTTACCGTCCGGCATTCCGAACTCGGCATTTCGGTACATACCAAGGTCATCAAAACCGTATACGACACACTGTCCGAAAAGTATGTATCGGTCACACTCGGCTCTGCAAAAGCCAACCTGATGAAAACCGTCAGCGATACGGCAGAGCGTGCAGAGGAAGCGGCCGCCAAAATTGACCGCTTTCCAAGCCTGATGAGTTCGGCGATCAGTCAGGCAACCAAGCAAATCACCGGTCAGAACGGCGGATATGTCGTCCTGCACAGCGGAAGCAACGGACAGCCGTATGAACTTCTGATACTGGACAAACCGACCGTGGAGGAAGCCGTGAATGTCTGGAGGTGGAATGTCGCCGGTCTTGGCTTTTCCTCACACGGCTACAACGGTCCCTTTGAAACCGCCATTACTGCCGACGGTCAGATTGTTGCCGACTTTATCACTTCCGGAACCCTTGTTGCCAATATCATAAAAGCCGGGACGCTTTCGTCGCAGGACGGCTCCTCCTATTGGAACCTGGACACCGGCGAAGTAGTACTGCGCGCCTATGCGACTGTTTCATCCGTTGAAGAAGCAAACGAACGCATCGATGAAATCAACGGGCAGAAAATGTACCGTCTTGTGATAACATCATCCAACGGGAACATTTTCAAGAACGGTGCAATACAGACTACCCTGTCTGCTGTTGTATACTCCTGGGATAAAAACATCACGGATACCCTGGACCCCAATCAGTTTCTCTGGACGCGAGTTTCGGATGACCCGGTGTCCGACCGGGAGTGGAATGACAGACATTACGGCGGAACAAAGACCGTTGAGATTACGAAAGACGATGTTTATGTCCGCGCCACCTTTTTTTGTGACCTCATCGATACGACAACCCGTCAAAGCCTTTTATAGGAGGTAACCCATGGCAACAACCGAACCAACCACAGATACCGGTCAGACACCGGAAAACAATCAAAAGGAGACAACTCATATGAGCAAAGCACAAGGACAGTTTACCATTATCGACTACAATGACGCACTGACGCTGACAGGCTACATCGGCTCAAATCACGCCAAGACACAGATGTACAACCCGGATAACGGAACCTACACGCCGAACTGGGCATCCACCAATCTGGTGCTGACACCGAGCCTGTATGTCATCGGCACGACAACCGATCAGATTGCATCTGCCAATGTCACCTCGGTCAAGTGGTATGTGGGAAGCAGCACCACTGCCATCACCGCCAACAGCACTTACGCACTGAGCGGAGCCAAAAGCCATATCCTGACCGTTAAAGCCAACACGATGGCAGGTCAGCCCGGCATCGACTACCGCTGCGTCATCACCTACAAGGATGCCTCTACGGGACTGACCATCACGCATCCGCTCTCCATCAGCCTGTCGCGCGTGGTCAACGGCGGCGGTATTGTTGACCTGATTGTCACAACCCCGAACGGAAATGTATTCAAGAACAGCGAAATTGCAACCATGACGGCAAAAGCGGAACTTTGGAGAGGTTCGACCGTTGACACCACGAATGTCACCTACAAATGGGCAATCATGGATACCTCGGTAACATCGACTTCCGCAACCGGATACGATGCGGCGTTCGGAACCGGCTGGAGAAAACTTTCCGATACAGCCGGCAAATACACCGGGACCGACAAGGACACGCTTACCGTCTACGCCGCTGCGGTCGACAGCTACGCCGTATTCCGTTGCATTGCCACCGACTCGGATTCCGCATCCAACACCTACAACAGCCACTTCACCGATGTGGCAACCTTCATCGACAATGCCGATCCCATCCAGGTTATTATCACTTCGACCGGCGGCGATATCTTCAAAAACGGACAGGGTTCAACCACTCTGACGGCTGTGGTATACCAGGCAGGCACCGAAATCGATACCGCCGGAAAAGGAACATACACCTGGACCAAATACAACAAGGACGGAACCGTCGATACCGCCTGGGGCACCAACGGCTCCAAAACCGGAAAGACACTTGCGGTATCCACTTCCGATGTGACCGTGAAAGCGACTTTTATGGTAGCCGTAACAATCTGACAGGAGGTGTTTTCGATGCGGGCACAGGCACAGTTTACCGTCCACACGCTGAACGATGTGGTCACTTCCAAAACCGCACCGGAAAATCCTTATGTCGGTCAGCTGTGGGTAAAAACATCCGTATCTCCGCCGACAACCATGGTCTGGAACGGCAGTGCGTGGAAGGAAGCCAACGGAACGGAGGAAATCCGGACAAGCATCTCCACCCTGACAACCAAAGAAGCCACGCTGGAACGGAATCTAAACGGTTTAACCAGTCGGGTTTCTTTGGTGGAAACCACGGTTGAAACGGTGGAAAGCGATACGGCAGAAGCCAAGCAGAACATTCTGGATCTGCAAAGCACGGTGTCGGAGGTCAGCCAAACCGCCTCCGACCTTTCTGTCCGCGTAACAAAAAACGAAACGGATATTTCCTCCCTTTCGGTTTCTGTCAGCGGAATTGCGACACGGGTGTCAACCGCCGAAGGACATATCTCTTCCGTAAAGCAGTCGGTATCCTCTTTGATAACGCGAATCGGGAGTGCTGAGGGCAACATCTCCTCCCTGAAACAGACAGCTACAGAACTATCCGGCGAAATAGAAAAGAAAGCAGATGCGGAGGGCGGGAGTACTTCCTCATTCGGTTGGAAAATTACCGCTGACGGTCTGTACCTCTACTGCAACGGCAAAACGGTTCTGTCGGTCAACCAAACCGGAGTCAGTCTGCTCGGATGCATTACGGCAACCAGCGGAAGCATCGAAGAAATATCGGTTTCCAAAAAGCTGTATTTGGGAGACGGTCGGGAATATTACATCAGCCCGAATTACAACGATTCGGATTATTATATCTATCTCCCGGGATTTCGGGTAAACGATGCGTCCGGTGCGGTATTCAGCGGCAAACTGAGCGCACCGAGCGGAACCATCGGCGGGTTTACCATAACCTCTACCGCCATATATAAAACCAAGACATCCTACAGCAGTTCAACGGCAGGCGTGTATATCGGGACGGACGGCATCGGACTCGGTGCCGGAACCTTTTTTGTATCTTCTTACGGTTCGCTGACTGCCAAGAGCGGGACTGTCGGCGGTTTTACAATCGGATCGAGTTATGTTTATAAAACGAAAACCTCCTACAGCAGTTCCGTCGCCGGGGTATATCTCGGAACCGACGGCATCGGGCTTGGGGCGGGCACTTTCTATGTGACCGCAGCCGGCGCCCTGACCGCCACCAACGCTACCATTACTGGCTCGATCAGTGCCACATCCGGCACGCTGAAGGAAATGACCGTCACAGGAAAACTCTATTTCGGAGACAACAAAACCTACTATATCAGCCCGAACTACAACAACGGAAGCTGGTATCTTTACTTTAAGAATTTTAAGGTCGACGATACCAACTGCTACTTTTCCGGAAATCTGAATGCACCGAGCGGAACCATCGGCGGCTTCACCGTCAGCACGGCAGCCATCTACAAAACCAAGACCTCCTACAGCAGTTCTACAGCCGGTGTTTATGTCGGAACGGACGGCATCGGACTCGGTGCCGGAACTTTCTATGTGACCTCCGCAGGCAAAGTTCACGCATCCGATGTGGAAATCACGGGAGGGTCTATGGTTCTCGGATCACTTTCCTCCAATTTCTATAACAAGATTGACTCCACCGGTATTCAGGTCGGCGGTTATGACTGGTACAGTATTCGCCTTGCCTACGGTTCCCTTTATCTTTCCGCTGACCAGTGGATGGACAACGATCCTTCCACCATCAAGTTAGGCTTTTACGGCGGCGGAGATACCGGCGTTTCGATTTTCGGCATGCAGGTACTGCTCTCTTCATCCGAAACCTTTAATATCAGCGTCAGCGACCGTGCGACCGAACTGTACGCCGTCGGAATGACGATGCAAGCCGGAAAATCCTATTCCGCAACATACGGAAGGCTAAACGGCACCTGGAAATCCTCCTCTGCCATAACGGTCACTTCCGACCGAAACGCAAAGCGGGACATAGAAGATCTCACCGACAAATACGGTTTGCTTTTCGACAGGCTGATTGCCAGACGGTTCCGTTACAAAGACGGGACATCCGGCCGTTACCACACCGGATTTGTAGCGCAGGAAGTTAAGGAATCGATGACGGCGGTCAATCTGCCCTCCTCCGAGTTTGCCGCCCTTTGCATCTCCGACCCGAACACGGATAAAGAGTCCTGGGGACTCCGCTATGAAGAATTCATCGCCATGAACACCTGGCAAATTCAAAAACTGAAAGCAGAAATCAAAACGCTGAAAGAACAGCTAAAGGAGGATCGCAATGAAACATAAAAATTATACCGAAATTCTGTCACTGCCCCCGGATGCCCTGAAAAAGCGGCAGAAAACCAAGGGCTGGGCACTGTCATTCGTAGGGCTGATTGTATACGGAATCCTGCGGCTGTTCCGGTGCAAGCCCAGAGACTATCTCGGAATCTGCCCTTATTTTGAAATCGGGAAAAACTGGGGCGGACTTGAAATGGGTTGGTTTTTCATCTGCTGTAAAGGAGCACCCGAATCACTCAAAAATCACGAAGTCGGGCATGGCATTCAGAATGCTGCCGTCGGCGGACTGCGGATGCTGTTCTTCAGCATCTGCTCTGCCATCCGGTACTGGAAGCGTGAACTGTTCGGTGCAAAAACGCCCTACGACTCGTGGTGGTTTGAGGCTCAAGCCACCGAACTCGGCAATCAATATGTGAATCAGATAAAGGAGAACAACAGAAATGAAACTGAAAACCGTCATTGAAGCAAAACCCGCCCTCATCCGTCTTACGGAAAAACGGTTCTGCAACTACCGTAAAATCCGGGAGCTTGTCAAACTCCGGAAGGCAGTGGAAACCGAATTTGACATCTATGTCGAACAGGAGAAAAAAGCGGTGGAAGCCTACGCCGAAAAGAAGAAAGACGGTTCACCCGTACTGCTTGAGAACGGGCGTATCAAACTCAAGGATGCTCCGTCCAAGGTCGCTTTTGAGGAGGAAATTCTCCGTCTTCAGAATAGCGAGATTGACGGCATCTCCCCCGTCTCCGTTTCCGACGGTGATTTCCTGACTTCCGATGATCTGCCGACACCGGACGAGATGCTCTCCCTGGAAGGCATCATTGTTTTCGAAGACTGAGGAGGTGCTATGGAGATCATCACTGCCGTTGCCGGAGTTATTACCGCTTTTGGGGTCATCTTCGGCATTCTCTTCGCTGTCTACAGATGGTATCTGAGACAGGAAAAACAGGATACGGACATCAAAGCCATCAAGGATGAGCAGTTTCTGCTCACGCAGGGCGTTCTCGCCTGCCTGAAAGGACTGAAGGAACAGGGCTGTGACGGTCCTGTCACGACAGCCATCATTCAGTTGGAACGCCACATCAATAAAGAAGCACATAAATAACAGGAGGTATCTGCATGAACTCATTCCCGGAAATCGCATCGGTCCCCGCCATCGCAGCCATTGTTTACACGGTTATCGACATTGTAAAAACTGCTGTCGGGGGTTCTGAAAAATTCAATCGTTTCATACCGCTGACAGCCGCCGTTCTCGGCGCACTGTGCGGCCTTGTTGCCTTTTTCGTTGCCCCAGAGGTTATCGGTACGGGTAACGCGGTCATCGCCCTTATACTCGGCGCTGCAAGCGGTCTGTCCGCAACAGGAGCCAACCAGGCAGTCAAACAGCTGACCAAAGGCCGAGGCGAAAAAGAATCCGAATAATATCATCCGTAAGCCCATCGGGATTTTCCCCGGTGGGCTTATTTTTTGTTTCCGGTGGAAATTCACCGCAAAAATGTCCAATACGGGGTGAACGCAACAGAAAGTGAGGTCAGCAAAATGCTTGATAAACAAAAAATCCGGGAATTACAAGCCAAAGGGATGGGATACCGCAAAATTGCAATGGCACTCGGGCTTCCGGAAAATACGGTCAAATCACACTGCCGCAGACATCCGTATATTCCGCTTGAAGAAGCCTGTCTGCAATGTAAAAAGGCAATACAAAGTACACCGCACAAACGAAAGAAAAAATTTTGTTCCGACGCCTGCAGAATGATCTGGTGGAACGCTCATCAGAATCTCGTAAACCGCAAAGCAATCTATTCCCTTATCTGTCGGCAATGCGGTAAATCTTTTGAAAGTTACGGGAAAAGCAACCGACAGTACTGTTCCCGTGCGTGTTACGCCCAGGCAAGAAAGAAGGTGCCGGTATGACCGATGCGGAATTCAAAGCCGTTCTGCTTTACAAAGCAAGCATTGCGGCATTCAAAAAGCTTGTGGCAGCAGGACTTTTGTCCGCTGAAGAATTCGCCGTAATTGACACAAATCTTGCCAGAAAATACGGGTTAAGTTTGTCGGTAATATATCGCTGAATCGGCTTGACTTTTCCGCTGTTCAGAGCGAATATATAGTAACCCAAACAGGAGGTATCTATGGACAGAACCGTTGAATGTATTATGGTTGACGCTCCGGCGAAAACCAACATTAAAAGGGTTGCAGCCTACTGCCGTGTATCCAGCGGAAAAGATGCGATGCTGCATTCCCTTTCCACCCAAGTCAGTTATTACTCCGGGCTGATACAGAATCATGCAGATTGGAACTACTGCGGTGTTTACTCGGATGAAGCAATAACCGGAACAAAATCCGACAGACCCGGCTTTCAGCGTATGCTCAAAGATTGCGAAGCGGGAAAAATCGACTTGATACTCACAAAAAGCATATCCCGCTTCTCAAGAAATACCGTAACCTTTCTGCAAACCATTCGCAAATTAAAATCTATCGGGATTGACGTATTTTTTGAAGAGCAAAATATACACTCAATAGACGGAAGCGGAGAACTCATGACAACAATTCTCTCCTCTTTCGCACAGGAGGAAAGCCACTCGGTCAGTCAAAATATGAAATGGCGCATCAAAAAGAACTTTGAGGAAGGTATTCCGTGGAACAATGCACTTCTCGGATATCGCTTAAAAGACGACCGATATGAATTGATACCGGAAGAAGCGGATACCGTTCGCCGGATATTCCGTGAATATCTCAGTGGCTTTGGTAAAACAAAAATTGCGAACGGTCTTACAGCGGACGGCATTCCGACAAGATTCGGCGGGCCATGGCATCCGAACACCGTCGGAAAGATTCTGCGAAATGAAACATATACAGGGAATTTGCTGTTGCAAAAGACCTTTATTGAAGACCACATCACCAAGAAAAAGCGAATAAACAACGGCGAGCGGCCAAAATATCTTGTTGAAAGTTCCCATGAAGCAATTATTCCCCCTGAAACATTTGAAGCTGTGCAAGAAGAACTTCAAAAGCGTTCCGAAATGTATTGCCATGCTTCAAAGAAATCGGCATCATACCCGTTTACGGGACTTTTAATATGTGCCGGTTGCGGCAAAACATACACTCGAAAAATCACTCCCTCCGGCGCAGTTTGGATATGCCGGACTTTCAATACCCGAGGGAAGGTCTACTGTCCATCAAAGCAAATTCCGGAGGCTACGCTCTATGAAGTTACCGGACAAATTACAGCAAGCATCAAAGAAATCCGTCAAATAACGGTTTGTAACGGTAATAGTCTTCAGTATGATATGGCAGACGGCAGAATCATCAGCCAAGTATGGAAAGACCGATCCCGTTCGGAATCATGGACAGATGAAAAGAAGGCAGCAGCCAGCCAACAGTTGAAAAAAAGGAGAAAAGCAGATGAGTAAAGTTACCGTAATCCCGGCAACCGTCAACCCGGCAACAAAAATGCCTGCATTAACATCAAAAAAGAGAAAGGTCTGCGGATACGCACGGGTATCCACAGACAAAGATGAGCAGTTTTCGTCCTATACGGCTCAGGTGGACTATTACACAAAATATATCGCCAATAACCCGGATTGGGAGTTCGTAAAAGTATATACGGATGAAGGGATATCCGGAACCAATACAAAAAAGCGCGACGGCTTTAACCAAATGATAAAAGACGCACTGGATGGAAAAATCGACCTCATCCTTACGAAATCGGTCAGCCGGTTTGCCCGAAACACCGTTGATTCATTGGTGACAATTCGACAGCTCAAAGAAAAAGGCATCGAAGTGTTTTTTGAAAAAGAAAACATCTGGACCCTGGACAGCAAAGGAGAATTGCTGCTGACCATCATGTCTTCCCTTGCACAGGAAGAATCCCGTTCGATTTCGGAAAACATTACTTGGGGCAAGCGTAAAAGCGCAGCCGACGGAAAAATCAGCCTTGGTTACAGTCAGTTCCTCGGATATGACAAAGGGCCGAACGGCACATTAACCGTCAATCCCGAACAGGCTCTCATCGTAAAGAGAATTTATCGGGAATTTATGCAGGGCAAAGCCGCTTGGGCAATTGCAGATGGTCTGACCGCAGACGGCATTCCGACGCCGAGTCAAAAAACGAAACAATGGTCGCTCACGACTGTTCGAAGCATTTTACGCAACGAAAAATATAAAGGAGCGGCACTTCTTCAAAAGAATTTCACCGTTGATTTCTTAACCAAAAAGGTAAAAGCCAATGAAGGCGAACTGCCGCAATACTATGTAGAAAACAGTCACGAAGCAATTATTCCTCCCGCAGAATGGGAACGCGTACAGGTAGAATATGCGCGTAGACATTCCCTCTCCACAAAATACAGCGGAAAAAGTATTTTCTCTACCAAAATCGTCTGCGAACAGTGCGATGCGTTTTTCGGTCCCAAGATATGGAGTTCCAATACGCACCTGCGCAGAAAGGTATGGCAGTGCAATGCCAAATTTGACAGAAAGACATACTGTAACACACCGTACCTTACAGAAGACGCCATAAAAGCCGCTTTTGTCGAAGTAGTCGCCCGCCTTTTCTGTACCAGGGAGGAGGTTATAACAAATTGCGAAACGGAATTGCGGGCACTTACCGATTGCACCGCCATCGAACGGGAACAGTCCATGCTCCAGGAGGAATTGGAGGTCGTCATCAATCTGACTCAAAAATATGTTGATAAAAATGCCACCTCAGAAGAAGATCAAAATACCTATCTGCGCCAATACAACGAATATGTTGAGCGATATCAGGCAATCAAAGAGCGCCTGTTACAGCTGAATACCGAACGCTCTGCAAGAATTGCCAGGTCTGTAGCCTTTGAGGACTTTCTGAATTCGCTGCGCAGTATGGAAAACGCCCCGGTTGAATTTGACGAGTCAATGTGGAGACTGCTGGTTGAAAAAGTTGTTGTAAAAAAAGACGGCTTTCTGAAATTCGTTTTTACAAACGGAATGGAAGTCGTTATATAACAGACCGTTCCATAAAAGTTTCAACCTGTATCTCGTCTTTACATTGACAAATTGCTTTTGCCTTCATGATGCGTGGGATGGTAACTCTCCGGCAAATGTTGCTCTCATTATTGGTAACAAGAATAAATCGGCGATATCCCCCATCCTCGGCGTTCAGCTTCATTGTCGCGTGCCCGGTCGTTCCGCTTCCGGCAAAGAAATCAAGTACAACGGAATCCTTTGCGCTCGCCGCACGGATGAGTTCTTCTATCAACCGGACAGGTTTCGGCGTAGCAAACAGTGTACGGTCGCCGAGAATTTCCTCCAATTCGTCTTTTGCCGATGCGTTTGTCCCCATACCGTCAATGACGGTTTCAAGAGGTTTCACGACATCCATATACCCGCTTCCGCTCCAGACGGGTTGATAAATTGGATGCAGTATGGTATGCGCTTTATCCTTGAAGCAAGCAACAATAAACTCGTGCGTTCGGCGGATTCCGCTTTCCAGCGGCTTTTCTTTACGGGTTCGGTCAAAATGCTCGTTCGTTTTCTTCCAGATCATAGTCATCAGATTTTCTGCGCCGAATATTTCGGAGCAAAGCGACCAAAGAGCGAAAAACTCGTTTTCATCAATATGAATAAACATAACACCCGTCCCGGAAAGGAGACGGTATGCCAGTTCCAGTCGCGGGCGCATAAACGCAACCCAACCGTTTTCATAACCGGAATCTTGATACCCGATATAGGAAACAGCCGTATTGTACGGTGGGTCAATCGGCATCACATCGATCTTTCCCTCGTATTCCGGCATGAGTGTTTCAAGGGCAACCAGATTGTCGCTTTCGATAATTCTATGCAAATTCAATCTCTCCATTCTACCGTAACGGGGCATTCGTTAAAAGCATTTTTGTCAACAAAAGTATGCTTATTGATGCTGATCTTTCGCAAATTCCGGCAATAGGAAAATGCCCACTCGCCAATATAGGTAACGGCATCCGGAATATACAATTCGGTCAGCCCCGTACAGTTGGTAAACGAACTTTTATCAATGTAGGTAACGTCGCCAAAATCAATTTTGCTGAGGGACTTACAGCCGCTGAAAACCCCGCGATTGATATGCGTTACACCGTCCGGCACATGATAATATGCTCCGACCGCACGGTCTGTTGCACATAGAAGATGTGTGCGCCCCTTGTCAAACACAATTCCGTTTTCCACGCAGAAATTCGGATTTCCGCCATTCTCAATCAAAAGATTCTCGCACCCGGCAAACGGGTTGTATCCGATACGGTCAATGTTTTTTGTGAGAATAACGCGCTCTATTCCTTTGCAGTTCCAAAATGAGTTTCTGCTGATCAGCGTAACACTTTCCGGTACGGTCAGGCAGTCGATCTGAGCGCCGTTCAGACAGCCTATAATACTTGTTCTGAATTTGTTATATATAACCCCATCCTCCACAATGTAGTATGGAGAACGGCAGTCAAGCTTCAGTTCGGTGCAACCCGAAAACGGATTGTTTTCAAACCGGATCACAGATTCCGGAACTGTGATTTCATGCAAATGGTCGCAGGCATAAAAACAATGCTTGCCAAGACATATCACACCGTCCGGTACGCTGAAAGACCGGCGTTCGTCTTTAATCGGGAAATAAATCAGTGTGGTTTTGCCTTTGTCACATAAAACACCGTCTTCCATGCAAAAGAACGGGCTTTCGTTTTTCAGCGTCAGTTTCGGACAACCGGCAAACGGATTGTTTCCCATCGTCTGCACATTCGGGGGAATCGTCACATTTTCAAGGTTTGTACAGTAGTAAAAACAATCTCCCCCAAGACGCTCCAGAGAACGGGGCAAGATAACCTCCCTGACGGAGGTATTGTTCCAGAATGCGGAGGCGCCGATAGAAACAATGCCTTCAGGCACATGGACGACCGCATCTTTCCCTTTATACTGCACCAATTCGCTGCCGATGATCTCAAAATCCGAAGACGGTTTTATAACGGAACGATACCCGTCTGAACCGACGCCGAAATCAAAATCAAAACCGTCGGAATAATATCTGCCTTTATATTCAAGCAATCCGCTGACGAGCCTTGAAGTATAGGATACTTCAAAATCTGCGAACCCAAGGTCGCCACCGCCGTTATAGTCATCCCACGCAAAACAGTGGATGCCGACAGTCGAGTCCCCGGCGTTCAGTCGGATATCAAAGAAGTCGCTTGCAATCATAATCTTTTCCGGCGAATAGCCTTTTGTCAACAAGCGATCAATACATTCCAGCACTACAAATGACTTATGACTGTTCAGATCATATTTGCGCCCGTTTTGGATTTTCTCTCCGAAATCCACAGAATGCTTTTCCGCATAAATCGTAACCCGGTAGCCGTTATAGGATTTGACGTGGACATCTTCCGCCGTTTCATGGAAGCGCAACGCCCCGTAAAGAGCGGTATATTTCATATCTTTCGCGATCATGCCCTGCCCTCAATCCGTTTCATAATGAGCTCCACCGCCTCTTCCGGGGACAGATGGCTTGTGTCGATCACCATATAAGGCATCTTGTATCGCTCACAAAAGCAGATCATTTTTTCATATTTTTCTTTGGAAAGTCTGACTTTGGGAAGATCGCTGTCCTCTTCGTCACGGTGACGCAAACGTTCAAAAATGGCTGTCTCATCTGCGTACAGAATAACGGTCAGATCCGGAAAAGCGAGTTTTTCGGTCAGCAGATCATACACCGCGCGGTTATCTTCCGTTCCGCTCCATGCGTAGTTGGAAAGAAAGTAACGGTCGGTTACCACATCGTCGTTTTCGTGAGCGGTGTGCAAATAAATGTTACCGAGCGCGTAAAACCAGGCTGTAAACAGCCGGTCAGGACTTGCGTTGACTTTATCCCGGATGCGAAAATAATTATCAAATCTGCCGTCCTCGTCAAAGAGTTCATGCAGATTTTTTTCAATATAACGATAGCCAAGCCGCGCCGCCAGCATTCTTGCCGTTGTTGTTTTTCCAACGCCGTCCATACCTTCAATCGCAATATGTCTCAACTCAGTTTGCCCTCCTTGCTTTCTCTTCGTTCTTTTTGCCTTTGGTAAATCCGTCAAGAATTTCAAGATAGCCGCTCACCCGACGGATTCGGGTGATGCGGGTTCCACCGCAAACGGGGCATTTATCGAACACCCCACCGGTCCCGCAGTCACGGCAGACGTCTTTCGGGAAATTGAAGCCGAGATAATGCGTGCCGGATGCCATGCCGCACTCTACATATTCACGAAGCCCTTCATCGTTGCCGAGCGGTGCCTCGCCAAGCTCGACATATGAAATACATCCGCCGTTGCAAATCTCGTGAAACAGCCCCTCCATCTGAATTTTCCGGAACGCCGGCAGATTGCTGTCCACATTGATGTGAAAGGAATTCGTGTAAAACCCCTTTTTGAAGATTCCGTGCGGGTCGGAAAATTCTTTTTGATCCAGTTCAATGAATCTGCCGGAGATCAGTTCCCCGCTGGTTGCAAGCAGAGAGAAATTCAGACGATATTGTCCCCGGAGGAAATCGCAGTACTCCCGCATATGTTTTACAAATCCAAGAGCGCTCATATAGGTATCCGGATCCGAATAAAACCGTTTCCCGGTGATCACCTCCATTGCCTCGGAAAGCCCGATAAAACCAATGGACAGCGTTCCGTGCCGAAATACCTGCGGAATATCATCGAAATCTTCCACCCAAAGATGGTGTGCGGCATTGGTCGGAAAATCCTCCGATGTCCGGCGGCAGGTTTTCTCGAAGCGGTCAAGCAGAATATCCTTCACGGTTCTTGCTACACTATCCCACTTTTCCGAAAACATCCGCAACTTTGTATCGGTATCGGCATCCGGAGTGTCCCTCTCTACCTCCAGTGCCAGCCGAGGCAGATTGATTGAGATGTTGTCAATATTTCCGCGTCCGACCGAGGAATTCTCACCGAACAGGTCGGCAACCACGCGGGTGCGACACCCCATCACGGCAATTTTTGTCGGGTCAATTCCCTGATTCGGTTTGCTGTCACAGAGCAGATAGGTCGGAATCATCTTCTTTGCCGTACAAAAAAGTGCTTTCCGATAAAGGTCATAGTTCCGGTCTTCCGGGAACCGATTGACCCCACCGACAACCTTGAATACGATATTGGGCTTGAACACCGTATCCCCCGCCCGTTCAAATTCATCCAAAAGCGTAAAAGCGAGAAATCTAGCCAGTTCTCCTTCGGCAAGCCCGATGTTAAAGGTCACATAGTAACTTGTCGTTCCCATCCGCGTGTGCGTATCGTTGCACCAGCGAATGATATCCGCAATCGAAGCACGGAAGATCTCCTGATACTCATCCTTCATGACAAATCCGGACGCTGTCAGAACGGTGGCAAGGTCATTATCGAAATTGGCGAGTGCCATGCCGCCGGACTGTTCGTTCCCCATCGCCGCAAACAGACCTTTGAGATAATCAAACAGCCCGATGATCTTACGGACATCGCTCTTCTGCCGGAATTCTTCATACGGAAAATCCTTCAGAATGTTGAAAGTCAAACAGTTGTAAGTCAAACCGTGCGCATCCAGATCGTGAATGTGTATGTAACCTTTTGTATGCAAATCGCTCCATTCTTCCGGCATGGAAGCAAGCGTTTCTTTTTTTCTTGCCAACTCACCGGTACGGTAAACGTCTCCGACATAACTGTACCGGTTGGCGGCGTTTTCATTGCATTTCTGCTTCATGGTCTACCCTCACAAATTTCTGATTCTTGGAACCGACAAACGGTGTTACCGTCGTATGCTCCGCTTTGATATAAGGACCGGTCTTGATATATTTGATCTTTCGGAGAAGTTCCGGCGGGACCTCATCCATCGTGTGCCCTGTGTAAACGGCAATATCAAAACCGTCCAGCAGTCCGCACAGTTCGATAAGCGCCTCTTTCTGCATCAGCGGTTCCCCGCCGGAAAAAGTCACCTTCCGGTTGATTGATTCTTTTTTCAGAAGTGTTGCCAGTTCTTCCGTGGACACTTCCGTTCCTTTTGTAATATCCCATGTGGATGGATTCTGACAGCCCGGGCAATGCAGATCGCACCCCTGGAAGAAAACCACCGTGCGTACACCGGGACCGTCCACCAGACTGCGGTTAAATTTGATGGCATTGATATACATTTTGCTCATGCCGCCACCCCTTCTCTGAAATATGCCTGCATTTCCATAGCCATCTCCGCTTCGCGCCGCACGACTTTCGCATAGCGAATCGGCGATGCCTTTTTGTGCTTTTTCACTTCCACCGGATCCGGAATGATCCGATCTTCAAACCCCGGTATTTTATTCTGTTCCTGTCGATTCTTGCAGTGCAGATACGGATCTGCATCGTTCTCTGCTCTGAGTTTTATGTACTCTTCAAACAGGATCTCACGCACATTCCGGATGGCGTCTTTATGATGATGTTTCACCCTTGCGTACGCCCGAACCTTTGCCGCCGCTTCTTTCCCGCTCTCTGCCGCACAGGCGAATGTAATCAGTACGCACTTACCTTTTCCTACATGACCGCACTTGGCAATGACTTCGTAATATTTCATTTCCGAAAACTCCTTTTCGTTTGCTGTGCCTTTATTGTAACGGTTTTCGGCGTGCTTTACGAGGACAGGTTTTGTCCTGTTCCCATTACCTGTTTTTGTCACTCAGGCAGGAAACAATGATAATTCCGATGCCGCCGAGAAACAGTCCGCCAAAGAACCATCCGAACGCACTTCTCCCCTTGTTATGAGCAATGATGGGGCAAAGAATCATACTGACGACCGTAACAATCACTCCGAGCGTTGTAATCGTATCCATTACTCACACCTCCTTTCCGATAGAATCCCGGATGCGGTTGAATTCTTCTTCACTTTCTGCTCTGCACAGTGCTTCATATTTCTCGAAGAATTCCCGCGCCGTAAGCGTATCGCATTTTTCCGCTTCACGCTTTAAGAATCGCAGAATACTCTGCTTTTTCAGATATTCTTTCAATGCCTTGTAATACATACCTCTGTCTTTTTCCATTTGCTTTGAAAGATCACGGTATTCCCGCACAGTCCGGTTATCTGCGTACAGGTATTCATCCTTTACTTGCCTTCTGATTCTGTCTTCACATTCGGCAATCAGTGTCTCCACCCCGACCTCTTCAACAAACAGCTCATAATCTGCAAACTGCTCGGGACTGTCCAATAAAATGCCGGGTTCTTTGGCTTTGGCTCTCGCCTCGTCTATCGATTCTGCCTCGATCACATTTTCATACCACGCCGATTCTTCCATTAGGTCTTCTTCCTTATCCGATTTGACCGGACGGCATACGAAGACCCGGAAAAACGACATATGAATGGTGTTGTTGACAAGTTCTCGGAATTCAGCCATGTGATAAAAGTAGTTTGTTGTATCTTCCCCAAGAAATAGGAACGCTTTAATGCGCTCCATCTGTTCTTTGACTTCCTCCCGGCTGTTTGCGCGGATTGTCACTTCCCTTTGGTTGTCGTCTTTTTTGAGTGCGGCTATTCTGTAATACATAGGCGTTGTTGCCCTCCAATTGTTTTTCCCTCTCGGGTATACTCATTATCGCATGGAAAAGCATAAAAAAACAGGACAGGTTTTGTCCTGTCCCGTTGATTTGCTATTGAATTTTGAAAGGATTTATGGTATAATATAACTGTTTCATAGACAGATCTCTGGAGCATTGCTTCGGCTAAGCAAAGGAGGTTTGCACTTATGAAACAAACATATGACAGCCTCAGCTTAGTCGCCGGGGCAAACTTAAAACGTCTGATCAGGGAGTCGAATTACAGAACGCAGGAAGGATTTGCTGAGGCGTACAACACCGATGCGAGATGTGTCCGCAGATGGATCAGCGGCGGAATCACCAAAACCGATCAACTGACGGAAATCGCCGATTTTTTCGGTATCACTGTGTTTGAACTCATCACTCCGCACGATTGAGATGTTTTCACCCTCTCCGCAAGGAGGGGTTTTTTTTATTGACGGTCAGCTTTTAATTACTTCATTTATCGCTTCATTCAATAGCTGAAACGATGCCTTGTCTTTGTATTTTCCCTGCTCTGTTTTTTCGGTTTTCTTTTGAAGATATACTTTTCTCAATTCGTTCCATTTTTGTGCACCCTTGATTGCAGAAATTCCGGCATCAGCAGAATTCATATCCGGCAGTAGATTCCAAAAATATCCTGTCTTTTTGTTTTCCTTGTCTTGCCTGATAATATGAACCCCGTTTTTATCCTGTCTCAGAATGACAACATCGTATGAAAAAATCAATCTGCTGTTCCCGCTGTCTGTTTTTCTCATAGTCCATGCAGATGTGGAATCCTGAACATCTGAAAAGCCATCCGGTCTTACTTTATTCAGAAGCTGTCCAAAGAGCATTTTAATCTCAGTTGCAGTACAATTATTCTTGTTTTTACGAATTACAATCTGATAATCACAGTCAAAGCCCTTGTTATGATGGCGGACAACTAAATTCCGCTTTGCGCTTCCCACAAGTTGATAGGTGAATGTAATCCCCTTTTTGCGGACACTTTCGCGGATGTCTGCCATCATTTTATCAAAAATCTTACGATACGGCTTCACTTCATTTTTTGACACATATTCTGCCATTCTGAACCTCCAAACCGAATTTGCTCAAATGCTTTGTACCGTGAACACTGTTTTCATTTAATTTTACAATATCGTCAAGAAACCCGTTGCGGTATTCCCGAGGAAGAGCGTTGACAAGCGCATTCAACTGTTTTTCCAAAGTGTTGAAATGCTCCAACAATTCCGCTTCTGTTTTGGCATTGCCAAAAAGAATCACTGCATGGTGCATCGTCTGATTTCTGAGCGTCTTAATTGCTTTTTGATCGCTGCTTTCAATTTTGTAAACTTCTTTTTCGCTGCATATACGCATTAAGTCGCCAAAATCAGGCTGAAACCCATAATACAGATTGGACTCTCCATCCCCTCTTGGAACGAGATTTTCCATGAGTTTATCATGGCAGTGCCCTTGATATTTCTTCGGAGCACAAACATCAAACGAATGTAATAACCGTGCTTTGCAATACTCCTCCAAGGTTGCCAAATAAATATAGAGCATATCCCGTAAATTTTTGTCGTAGCGGATGTATGCCCGCACCGTAACATATTTTACCTTCGGTGTTTTTTCAGAGAGAATACGGAAAATTTGAAAATACAAGTCATCGCCTTTCAGCTGTCTGTATTTTTCAAAATTGTTTTTTTCCTCATGGCTTTGAAATATCATTTCTCCTAGCATAATAGACCCCCGTTACTTGAAGCGATATGTTTTTCCTTGGTACTCAAACCGCCAAAAACAATTGTAATCATTGATATCTTCGCTCGCAAATACTATGAGGGCAACTGCCTGTACTGCATAGGAAATTGTCAACAAGACAGATTCTAATACGGCAAAATTTGCACTCCATGCGTTACCTATCAACCCAATTGCCAGCATGGGCGAAAACCAATATATTATAACTCGTGCTACACTGCTAACCCACACCGATTTTCTCTCACATACAACATTTCCATCGGAATTTTTACGGAATTTCCACCGGCTCGGATACAACCACCCGTCCTGCCGGATACCTTGGCGGCTACCAATACTGCGAAGCAAGAATACCACCGTAAACGGAACAAAAATAATCGAAACCGGGGCAAGCCACATAAATCCCCCGCCTTTTACAATTGGAATCATCGTTGTTGTAAGAGTTGCCGCAAAGAGGAGGATAGCAAAAATCGCATTCTTTTTAACTCTACGCTCTGCGATTACCTTATCCTTATATTCGAGATAACAGTGACCTCTTAATTTGATTTCGGCAATTCGATTCGTATCCGGTTCGGAAAATAGATTCTCATCATATTGAATGTGCGGATACAACGGATGTATGTATTTCTCAAAATCTTCTTTTGCAACAACAATAGATTGATCTGCCTGACAATATTTCTCCAGAAAATCGCCTAACACATGGCAAGCTTCTTTTTGTTTTTCTTGAAGAATACCAGATTCAAATGCATCCAATTTCTTTATCACGCAGATAAAAGCTTTTTGCAGTTCCCGCTTGAACTCCGGTGCACATTCATCAAAACTTTTTCTGTTTTCGGGAATTAAGTAAATATCGATATACTCCCGAAAAACGGAAAGAACGATGTCGGTTGCCTGCAAAACTTCTTGACTTTTCTCTGTTTCCGGCAAAGAGCGGCTTTGAATATAGTCAACAGTCGATTCATAATAGCTAGATGCGGTTTTCGGGCGTCGATCCCATAAATCAACCTGTAGAGGTCCCATACACCCGCATAGCGATGCGCAATACGGAGCTTTCCAGTCGAGCGGCTGCAAAAGCGAAATATGATTATAATATTTTTGTGCCATATCATAATCTTTGTAATCCCATGTGCGCTTTGCCAGGGCGTACAAATCCTCAATACAGACGCCTTCCAATTTGCCGACAACCAGATCGATCTTCTCCGACTGTCTGTCGACTTTTTCAAATAAATTTTCCGGCATCAGTTTTCACCGCCTTCCGTTCTGGCTTTTTCCAGCCAATGCTCTACCGCCTGTGTGTCACCGTTAATCATGGAGCCGACGCAGTTGCCGACCGCTTTTGTAATCACCCGATTTTCGGCGATTGCCGGTTTCAGTTCAAGAAGCAACTCAATTGTGCGATTGAGTTTATCTTCCATGGAAGATAATTTAATCTCCATGAGTCCGCTGATCTGACGGTACAGTGCGCTGTTCTGATCTTCTACCGAAAGCCTGTCCATTTCATCCGGGGAAAGAAGCCCATGCAAATAGGTGACATCCGTCGTTTTCAATGCACCGACATCTGCCATGCGGGATAATTCTTCTCGCAACGAGTCCTGCTTCTTCCGCAATGACTGATTTTCACGGTCATACAAGTCAAAAATCCGGATGATTTCATCCGCGTTGAACTCTTCGCATCCGATTCCCTTACTTTTGCCGTATGCCGCCGTTGCCGTATAGAACACACGCAGATAGCTGACGATGGTATCGACGGCAATTTTCTTTTCGCCTTTATGCTTATGTGCATTGACCTTCAATGTATAGTCCTGCATTTTATGAAAAGTATAGTCATCCACCCCGAGGGTATCGGAAAACAAAGCCACGACATCCGGTTTTTTGAGAAGTGCACCACAGGTTTCGTTTGGTTTGAAATCTATTCCCGCTACCATAATAACCGTTTTTACAAACTGCTCCTGCATATCGAGGTAGGAATCATAAAAAGAATTGCTTGCCGATTTGATATTGCGCTCCACGGTCAGATACCGATCGTAGAGCCGCGGTTCAATATGAATCAGATATTCAAACATTTCAGTGTCTCCTTTAGAGCCGTTTTCCCATATATTTCAATATTTTAAGTCAGGCAAGCTACCCGTTGTAATAAAATCTGCTTCGGAAGAGAGCTTTTTTGATAATCATAACCTTCTCACCACAGATTACAGCATCATCGGCTAAATCTCTATATAACATTATAACTGAAAATGCCTGAAAAGTCAATGAATTACGGCGATTTCTGCCATTCTTAATGTTCAATTCGCTCCCATTTTCAGGAAGCCTTCAATCGTAATCTTCCTCAGCCAACAACTTTTTTCCCTTTTCCTTCTCGTAATAATACTTGCCCTTGCACGGAACTGAGCAAAACAACCGTGCCCTTGCCCCCGGTGTCCGCTGAATAACCGCTCCGCACCACCAGCAATAGTATTCAGAACGCGCTTTTTCTACCGTCAGCCCTTTTTCTTTGAACAGTCTTTGCACCCTGCTCTTGCAGCTGATTCCAAGGTAGTAGCTGATTACCCTGCAGCCCAGTCCTTCTGCACGGAGTGTGCTGACCTGCTTATAAAATTGTTCTTTACCACCCCCAAACGGAGCGTTGCAAACCTCGCTGTAGTCAAACGGAGTAGATGTATACCGTCTTGCGGCTCGTTCCCGCCAGGCAATCATATCCAGCTCCTTTCGCTCTTTTTGTTTTCTTGCATTACCGCCCGGCGTAAATAATCCGATTGCACCTTCCAGTTCGTTTCCGTCCCGGAAAACGATTCGTACGCAGTCATCCGTTTCTACAACAATTCTGGAAATAATAATCGGCAGGCAGTCCAATTCGTAATAAAGATCCGGCAGCCCGTTCGTTTCCCATTCCTGTAACACCTCGGTGGCCTTGGCGTTATTCAGAATATCCTTGCAAAGAGCAAAAATATTACGGTAAAACACCTGAAGCAGATGGCGGAGTGCGAACGCAATTTGATTCATTAACTCCTGCTCATACACCGAAGGCGTGTGACAGCCTGTTTTGTGCAGAACCCGACCGTTGCATCGCCATGCAGGATAATAGCCGGCATCGATTTGCGGTGCACGAAACATTTTTCTTCCGTAGGCCGAATTACACTCTCCGCAGTATATGAGATTGGAAAGCACACTGACGGTAGGATACCGTTGCTCATATCGAAGTCGCCGATCCTGCACCTCCTGCCATACTTCTGCAGAAACAATCGCTTCGTGCCCGCCGGTAACCAGGTACTGCGTCAAAATTCCATTATTTGATTCTGTCTTTTTTGTCAAATAGTCGACCGTGTATCCCTTTTGAAGCAAAGCTTCACCTTTGTATTTTTCATTATGCAAAATGCTGGATACCACACTCGAAAACCACTTCTTTTTTCCGGTTACGGTCAAAATTCCGGCTGCCATCAAGACATCTGCGATATTCTGAAAGCTTCGATTCTCAAGATACAGTAAATAGATAAATCGAACAATTCTGGCTTCCCGCTCGTCCACCAGCATTTCATCCTTGTGAACGCTGTAATATCCCAAAAAGCTGCTGTACGCAACGCTGTATTTTCCGTCTGCAAAGCGCTTTCGAATTCCCCACTTGATGTTTTCCGATATAGAGCGGCTCTCTTCCTGTGCAAAAGAGCTCATCAGCGTAATCAGCAGTTCTCCCTTGGAATCCAGTGTGTTGATATCTTCCTTCTCGAAATAAACCGCTACACCCGCGTTTTTCAGGGAGCGAATCGTCTGAAGAGCATCCACCGTATTCCTGGCAAAACGGGACAGCGATTTTGTCAGAATCAGATCGATTTTTCCGGCAAGTGCATCTTCTATCATTTGCTTGAAAGCCTCACGGTTATGAAATGATACGCCTGAAATGCCTTCGTCCGAATACAATCCGGCATCCTCCCAGTCCGGCCTGCTTTGAATCAAATACCGGAAGTATGCTTTCTGCGCCTCCAAACTGTTCTCCTGTTCTTCCTTTTCGGTAGATACCCGTGCATAAGCGGCAACTCGTTTTTTTACAGATACAGTACCCGGTTTGTTTTTCCATTCAGCAAGAGCCGGTATTTTGGTAATGATCCGCTCGCTCATAGCAATCCTCCTCCAATGCTCCGATAATCGGATGTATTCTGTGAATCAGTGCAATCCTGCCGAGACGAAATTCCTCGTCCGTGATAATCCTTTTTTCGCGGAGTGTTGTCAAGATGATTTTTCCAAGCCAATACTCCATTTCTCGTTTGTTTTCTTCCTCAGTCATGCCAAGTCTCCTTTCCATTTTCGGTAGTACTATTAATCACTCTAAATGCCCGAAAAGTCAAGACCTGTTTTGATAACTTTTTCTATTCGTTTTGCACCTCGCTGGAAAGCACCTATCGAAGCGTTTCACACCAAAAAACGCACCCAAAATGCTGGAAAGAAAAAATGCATCCACGGATAATCCCGTGGATGCAACCCGGAAAGCAGCGTTTTTCCCCCTTAATCGCTATTCGGAGCGTTTCACAAAAAACGGAGATCGTAAGATCTCCGTTTTTCTTTGTTTTCCGCCGTTTTTCTCTCGTTTTCTCACATTTTTGAAGCAGATCCGCTCTGAATTTCGGGGCGGATCTGTTCTGTATTTTTCTGCACCAAATGCCCAAAACTCCGGTTGGTGCATATTTGGGTACATATGTTGCCGATTTTACAGAACTCCCATGGTAGAGGCTGCAGGTTTGAAGCTTTCTCTCATGAACCGCTTTTTGTCTCTCTAAATCAAAATTGTGAGCCATCAAAAGGAGGAAAACAAAATGGCAAACATCGTCAGAAAGCCAAACGGAACCTATCTTATTCGCATTTCGGCAGGCAAGGATGACCGTGGCAAGCCCGTCACCGTCTCCCGTACCTTCACTCCATCGAAGCCGACGCTCAGTTATCTTTCGCTCCAGAAAGAAATGAACCTTTTTATCGAAAATCTTCAGGTGCAGATTTTGAACGGCGAAATTCTGGATGCAAGCGGGCGGAAAATCGCACCAAACTCTCCAGGCAAAACGCTGTTTCTGGATTTCTGCGAAAAATTTTTGGAGATCAAGGCAAGCGAGATAGCCCCCGGTACTCTTGCCTTCTATCGTCCGATCATTCAAACACATCTGATTCCGACTTACGGCATGATGCGACTGGAAGAATTCCGTGTCCGTCATGTACAGGATATGGTGATCCCCAACGACTGCTGGAAACACTCCGCACCTACCGGGAGAATCAAAACAAATACGCCGCTATGATGGGAGACGGATGGAATCCGGACGGATGGATTTTCACAGAACTCGACGGTCATGTGATGAATCCGCAGACACCGACCAAGCAGTTCGACCACTTTCTAAAGCGGCACGGCATCCGGCACCTGAAATTTCACGGTCTGCGACATACCAGTGCCACCATGCTTCTTGCCAATGGATGCGACATCAAAACCGTTTCCATGCGGTTGGGGCACAGCGATATTGACACAACCAATATCTACGTACACGCCATCACCGAAACCGACCGGCTCCCCGCCGATACCTTCAAACGCATTTTCGGAAAATAAAGGAGACTGATTATGAAAAATAAAATTACATACAGTAAAAAGAATGATGTCCTGTATCCCGATCTTACCCTGCAGGAACAGAAAACGACTGCAAGCGGGAAATACGGGCAGTTGTGCCTTGCATACCTAAAGCGGCATCGCAGAGGAACCTATACTTCTCTGCTGATAAGCGGCTAACTTGGCGAAAACTCGCAGAAGTACGTAATGAAATCGATTTCATACTTGTTTTTCTCGTAGGCATATTTTATAAATTGATTTTCGGAGCGTATAACAATATTTCATTTTTTCTGTCAAACAACAGCTCTAACTTTTTTATGGAATTGCGTGTGACATTAATGACACAGCGATATCTTTTGTCATTTTCGATATCTCTTTGAATTGTAAACACCGCTTTTATATTTTCAAGCATCTGAAGAATACCAAGATCTGTACCACGAATGATATTATCAATGTCGTTCCATGCTCCACTATTGGCAAACCACATATACCCGTTTGCGTGAGACATCATCTGTGATTCCACATAATCCAAGCGCATAACTTCTTTCCAGTCAAGAGGTGCTTTATTATTTTCAAACACTGCAATATAATCACTTACCATCTGCGTTAAATAAGTTAACCGCCCGGTTTCATTGATTGTATATCCGGTTGTTTTCCTGAACAGTCGGTCAAACTTATCTTTTGAACAACATCCTTGGGGATAAAGTTCAGAATAGATGGCATATGCCTTTTCTGAAGAACATTCCAACTCCATATTGGAAAGCAGTTTTACTCGAAAATGCTCCCTCATCAGGACATAATATCCTTTCGCTATTCCTTTGTTATATTCATATCGGAATGACGAAAAAAGTTCCAATAGAGTCTTCCATTTTGCTTTAACCTGCTCGCAAAGTCCGAAAAGTTTGTCATCGGTTTGTTCGATCAACAAAAGTGCCAAAGTACGTATTACATTGGAAACATAACAGTCCTTGCCGAAAGTACTGTCGAATACATCTTTTACACCATATAAAATTCTTGTTTCCTCCTGCATTATAGAATTGTACTCTCTGGAAACATCCGCACTCATGACCAAATTCCACCAATCAACCAGAGATTCATGTCTATCCGGTAAGGTTGAATACTCCTTCTCTATAAGGGCAAGAACATCGCCTATACTCTCATTCAGCATCTTAGATACAGACTCCGGAATTTTTTCATAGGTTGACGGATGGATCTGTTGGCTAAGAAGCGCATAGAGAATAGATGCATCCCTTCCGAGTTCCTGTCGGATGATTCCGTGATATGTCACTTTCGGATCACACAGAAACGGTATATTGGACTTCAATATATCATTAACAGTACCCTCCCCCAGGTTGTCACGAATCATCTGCGTGAATTTTCCGATAGTTTGCTGTTGCTTCTCGTTGTCCGGAGGTTGAATAATCTCAGAAATATCTTCAAATTTTTTATAACAACGCTTTTCTATCACTGCATACTGAAACTGAAGGAGTTCCTTTTGAAACGGAGGAAAATCCTTTTCGGCGCAAAGACGTTTCAATGCCAAACCTTCCAATATACATCGGGCATTAAAGCAGATTCCCACAGAGACAGGAAGGTCTCTCCACAAACTCAGCAAAAGCGATTGTGCGTTTGAAGTAATATAAAAGTCGAAAATATCATCGCACGTATACCGTCCTTCCTGCGTCAAATCCTCAGATTTTTTCATCCATGCGGTATTATACGCAAACAATTTTCCAAACAGTTGACTGCAAAAAGACTTGAAATCCATACCCAACCTCCGTTGATCAACTTTCACATCTCCGCCTGATCCGTCCAAAGCTCGCACTGGCTCATGACGGTTTCAATG
>ERZ780149.596-NODE-596-length-45609-cov-24.065263_pt1 | contig 45609 bp, 38 predicted proteins | sample MGYA00511367_ERZ780149 | MGnify/ENA primary metagenome ERZ780149 (study PRJEB29588, sample SAMEA2153852) | human gut metagenome | biome: human gut; feature: human-associated habitat; material: faeces | place: Denmark | collected 2008/2010 ... | reverse complement strand
TGTGACGCAAGCTTGGCGCTCGATGCGGTCGGCGCCTTGCGCCTCCAACTCCGAAGACGCACATACCGTTTATAAGTACGCTCCGAATAAGTGTACGTTCGGGTGCGGGCAACGCCCGCCCGCAATTATTAATTATTAATTATTAATTCAAAAATAGGGCAGCCTTCACTGCCCCGTTTTTATATTTACTCAACGACATACGTATATTTTCTCATATATGCATATGTAAAAAACAATTTAAACGGCATATGCGCAATTGCGCATATGCCGTTTTGTTTCGTTTAGGCTTTTTGCCGATTTCGAATGCCGTATTTTTGCTCGTGTCGAGCGAAAAATCGCGCCTCTACCCTATTAGAAATTTGACGGGTGTTCGTCGAGGGCAAGCGTTCCGCCGGGGTTGAGCGTGTTGTTGGGGTCAAAGTATTTTTTGAGTGCCTTGAACACGTTGAGTTGAGCTGTGCCGACAGAGCCTTCGAGGTACGGAGCAAAGAGTTTTCCGATGCCGTGATGGTGGGAAAGTGCCGCGCCCGACTTCATAATCGCTTCGAGGATAGAGCTGTGATACTTTCTGAAAGCGTCCAAATCCGTCGTCTTGATGATAAAGATGAAGTAGAGGTTTGCGCCGTTGGGATAACTGTGCGAAATGTGGCAAGTGCAAATTGCGTTCGGCCACGCTTTGACCACTTCTCTCACCTCGTCGTGCACCTTGGGCATATTGTCCCAATTGACCGCACACTCGAGCGTATCGATGATGATACCGTAGTCTTGAATGGTGTCTCTCATATACGGGTCGCTGAATCTTCCGTGCTCCCACGCAGTCGTGACGTAGCCCGTGAGCGAGAGCCCGTGATACTTTCTTGCAATCTTTCTTATGTTGCGCATAATGTTCTTTTGCAAGCCGTCCTCGCCGTCACAGAAGCCGAGAAGCAAGCATCTTGAATGTTGCTTATAGCCTTTTGCCGCAAGAAGAGGTTCAAGCGGGGAGCCGATGATGCCGTACATGTGCGACATCATATCCGTTTCTTCCGCGTCCGAAAGGCGGAATGCCGACGGGTGACCGAATTCGCCTTGCATAACCTCTCTCATAACCGCCATACCGTCTTCCCACGTCGGGAACATAAATGAGAATTTTCTATGTTTTTTGGAGAGATGGAACACTTTGAGAGTGACTTCCGTCAAGATGCCGAAGCATCCTTCGCTACCCATCATAATTTGGTCGATGTCGGGACCCGTTGCCTTTCTCGGTGCGCCGTCCGTCTTAATCGTGCCGATAGGCGTGACGTATTCTTGTTTGAGGACAAGGTCTGCCGCACAGCCGTAATACGTGGAGTTTTGTCCCGAACCGCGAGTTACTACCCAACCGCCTACGCAAGAATACTCAAACGATTGCGGGAAGTGTCCGCAAGTGTAGCGTTTGCTCGTTCCGAAGTTTTCGGGAGCGTGATTGAGGATATCTTCGAGTTGCGGACCGCTGATACCAGGTTGCACCGTAATGGTGGAATTGACCTCGTTGAAAGCAATAACCTTGTTGAAATTCTTGCTGATGTCAATCATAATATTGGGCGACACCATCGCTTCCGTACCGCGCGTAACACTCGAACCGCCCGCGTGCACGTACACTTTTATTCCGTTCTTATCGGCGTAATGCACAAGTGCTTCGATTTGTTCTTTCGTTGAGGGGAACACCACGATATCCGGTACGTTTTCTACGATACCTTTTCTAAGGCGCATAATGTCAATCATCGTTTTGCCGTATGCAAGGCGCACTCTTTCAAAGTCGTCCACGCTTGCGTTTTCTTCACCGACGATTGCCGTGATATCCGCAATTTGCGCTTTGGTGAGCGCGCTTTCTACGTGTACGTCCACAAGTTGTTCGCCTGTATCCACCATCTCTTTGAAGTCGTCGTCGGTAAGCGAGAAGATATTTTTTATAAGTTTATAAAGACCTTCTTTTGGGGCTTTGTACTTGTTGGGATCGCCCCATTTCATAATGGAACGGAAAGATTTCTCTCGGGGTGCTTCGGTAATCCACTTGGGCTCGAATTCCTTGTAAGGTTTTGACATAATTCCTCCAATTGCCGTTTTATTCGACAATTTTTGACAGATAAAACGGCGATTTATTCATTTTATTTTTTTATTCGTTGGCGTTTCCGGACTTTGCGTTGCGCAAAATCACTTTCAAATCGTCATAAAGTTTCTTGTTGTTGGGATATATTCTGCGATATATTCTGTTGTAGAGTTTCTCGTAAAGCGCGTGTTCTTTCATATCGGGCTTGAACTCTGCCGAAATATGCACCATATTTTCCACCGCCTCTTCAAAAGACTTATAGACTCCGAGTCCCTTAAATGCGGTGATTGCCGCGCCCAGCGAAGACGTTTCGTAAGTTTGCGCTCTTCTTACGGGAACACCCATAATATTTGCCGTAATTTGGCATATCTCGTCGCTTTCGCTTCCGCCGCCCGACACTGCCAAAAACTCGACTTTTATTTTTGTCTTGCGTTGGATAGAAAGCAATCCGTCGTAAAGACCGTACGCAATACCCTCTATTATCGCGCGATAAATATGTATACGCGTGTGGCAATCCGCAAAACCGAGTATCGCGCCTCTTGCGGTCGGGTGTTTTATACCCGGCGTCCAATACGGTTGCAAAATAAGACCTTCGCAACCCGCGGGCACGTCTTTGAGGTGTCTGTTGAGAAGTTCCTCCGCGGCAATGCCGAGTTCCTTTGCCTCTTTCACCTCTTTGTGCGCAAATTCGTTCTTAAACCACGAAAGCATCCAGTATCCGCGATAAATCTCCACTTCGGGATTATACTTGCCGGGGAGCACTGCGGGATAAGAGGGCACGAAAGGCTCTGGTTCGACGTATTTATCCGTAGTCATTTGCACCGTTGCGGTAGTCCCGAGCGAAAGCGAAGCACCCGTGCCGTCCACGCAACCCGACCCCAAAGTTTCGCAACCCTTGTCCGAGCCCGACGCGATAACGGGCAAACCTTGCTTTATGCCGAGATCGTCGCTTGCCTCTTTGGTGATATATCCGATAATCGTGCCCGGCTCGACAAGATCACACATATCCTTTGCTTTCAAGTCGAATATAGGTGCGGTTATCGCGCGCGGACCTTGCCACGTTTTTGCCTTGTAGTCAAAGGGAATATGCCCTATTTGGTTTGCCACCGAGTCTTTCATAACTCCGGTCAATCGATAGGTTATATATCCCGAAAACATCAAGAATTTGTGCATTTTTGCCCATACTTCCGGCTCGTACTCGTGCACCCAGTTGCACGGAGACGACTTGCATTGCGTTGCCGCCATATCGTACATATTGATGAGTCGGAGCAATGATTTGAAGCCCGAGCCGAATCTCGTCTTATCGGCGTCCTTGACTTCTCTTTGGTCAAGCCACAAGATAATATCACGGAGCGGTTTTCCGTCCTTATCGACAATCACCGCGGTATCTCTTATCGTCGTTACGCTCACCGCACGGATATCGTCCCAAAGCTCGGGACATTTGGCTTTTAGTCCGTTGGTTGCTTCTTTCAGTTTGTCCCAGTAAAATTCGGGCTTTTGCTCCGCCCAACCGATTTCCTTTGAAAAATACGGCTCTTTGAAGTGGACTTTCTCTTTTCCGTAGTCCTTGCCGTGCTTATCGAAAAGCATCGCGCGCACGCTTTGCGTACCGAAATCGATGGTCAACACCAATGGTTCACTCATAATTTTCCCTCTTATCCTTATATCAATAAATCGTTGCCGTTGCTATGAGATTGACGTCCGTACCGACTATATTTTGCGCCACGACATCCCCTCTTTTGACCTTTTTATCAACCGTGATAGCGTTGATTTCTTTCATTAAATCGGCAATTTTAGCTTTGGGAATTTCACCGTCCGTTCTCACGGGAAGCACGGGATAATCCTTAAAAGCCGTTGCCACCGTCGAGCAAACGCTCCTCATCGGACACGTGGTTTCGGATATGGCGAATGCCTCTCCTCTCTTGCAACCGTTGCCTGTAACTACGCCGTTTTCGACGTTTATTCTGCACCCTCTCGGGCAAACGATACACACCAAATCCATTTATCTTTCCTCCACGATTGCCACGATTTTCGAGTTCTCGTTTACGTCGAACGCCGAGAAGTCCACTTCCACTCTTTGCATTTCCGGCGGACGCAAGAACGAGAAGTTTTTCTTGTACACTTCATTTCCGTCAACCGTAAATTTGAGCGTTGCTTTGTCCATATCTTTTGACGCGCGGAAGAAGAACACCACCTTATCGCAAGGCTTGCTCACATCGATACGATGAGGCACGAAGCTCAAAAGCCCTTCACCTTTTTCAATGCGCGCGCTCTTGCCCGACGGCTTGAAGTCCACCGCGTTTGCACCTGCGTCTTTTGCGCATTCCGATACATAATCTACCAAATCAAACACGTTAAGTGCGTTTCCTGCGGAAAATACGCCGTCGATTGATGACATATAAGTTTGGTCACAATCCGCGCCTTTTGTGAACGGATTGATTTTTACGCCCAATGACTCGGCAATTTCGTTTTCGGGAATAAGTCCCACCGAAAGTATAAGAGCGTCGCAATCTATACGTCTTTGAGTGCCTTCTATAGGTCTCATTTTGTCGTCGACTTTTGCAACTTCAACGCCTTCGAGCCTGTCTTTTCCAAACACTCTCGTAACCGTGTGCGAAAGATAAAGCGGTATATCGAAATCGTGCAAGCACTGATGTATGTTCCTCGTAAGTCCGCTGGGAGTGGGCTTGACTTCGTACACGCCCTCCACCTTTGCGCCTTCCAAAGTGAGACGGCGCGCCATAATAAGACCGATGTCGCCGCTACCCAGAATCACGCATTTTTTGGTGGGAAGTTTGCCTTGCAAGTTGACGAAGTTTTGCGCCGTACCCGCCGTGAAAACACCGCTCGGACGAGTGCCTTGTATAAACACTTGTTTTGCCGTGCGCTCTCTGCACCCCGTTGCCAAAACGATTGATTTCGTAAAGAATTTTTCAATTCCGTTTGATGACACTGCGGTGATTTCAAATCCGCCGTCCTTTTTCTCCACGCGCGTGACGAACGTGAGCGTATATGTATCTATATCGAGTTCTTTTACGAAATCGATATATCTTTCGCTATATTCGGGGCCCGCGAGCTTTTCACCGAAGCGAATAAGCCCGAAGCCGTCGTGAACGCATTGTTTGAGAATACCGCCGAGCCTTGCCTCTCTTTCGATAACGGCAACCTTTCCGCCTTTGAGGCACGCGCTTTGCGCCGCGGAAAGACCGGCAGGTCCTCCGCCTATAACCACTACGTCGTAAGTTCGCATATCACATACCCCCTTTCGTGTTGCCGTAAACGATTACGCTTCCTTCGTCGCCCTTGAGGACGTCTTCAATCTCGACGCCTTCGTGTTCGGCAATGATTTTTGCAACGAGCGGAGAACAAAATCCGCCTTGACACCTACCCATACCGGGGCGCACGCGACGTTTGATACCGTCGATGGTCGCGACTTTGAGCGGGCTATTCAATGCGTCGATAATCTCACCTTTGCTCACCTCTTCGCAACGGCAAATGATTTCACCGTAGTCGGAGTTGCGCTCGATATATTCTTCGCGCACGCTATCGGGCTGATCCGCAAGGCGCGGAGTGTGTTTGTAAACGGGATTGAAAGACTTGTTGTCCTTTGCGCCGAGGTCTTGCTTCACCCAATCTCTAATATCGCAAGCGATTGCGGGCGCAGCGGTGATACCCGGCGATTGAATACCCGCCGCCTCGTAAATATTGCTCGTAAATATGCCTCTGCGCACGACAAAGTCCTCTTCGTACGTTGCTGCGCGAGTGCCCGAGAAATACGTGATAACGTCACCCTTGTTGAGCATGGGTTGAGCGAGTTTTTGCTTTTTGATGATATTATCAATATCTTGCATCGACGTGGAATAATCCTCTCTCGACGGCACTTCGTGAGCGTCCGGTCCTACGAGAATATTACCGTCAACGGTGCGCATAACTCCACCGCCTTTTGTATGTCCCACTTGCTCTTTATTGTCAGGACGAGCTTCGGGCGGAAGCGGGGCAAAGTAACTGCGCGCATACGAAGACAGCGCGTATCCCACTCTCTTCTTGTCGAGAATTATATCCGTACCCTTTCTCGGATGTATGGTAAACGTCCTATCGCCTGCCATATCCGCAATCACGTCGCTGTATATGCCCGCGCAATTCACGACGACTTTTGGATAAATAGTACCTCTGTTGGTATCGACGCTGACGATTTTGCCGTTTTCGACTTTCATACCTTTGACGTAGGTATTGAGCGACACTTTCGCGCCGTTCTCTATTGCGTTGTCGATGAGCGCAATCGTCGTCTTGTACGGCGAAACCATACCCGCCGTTGCCATATACATAGCACCCGTTGCCCACCTCGGCGGATTGGGTTCTATTTCTTTCAATTGTTTTGGAGTGAGATGTCTTACGCCCTCAACGCCGAGTTGTTTGGCGCGAAGTTTGTAAAGCGGAGGAATAATTGCATTCTCCCATTTTGTGGAAAAAATAAAAGTTTGCGCCCAGCGTTTGAGTTGAAGTCCGAGCTCCTCTGCAAGCGCGGTATAAGCCTTATTGCCCGCAAGCACGTATTTGAGTTTTTGTTGACCTTTTTTTAGGTCGATACCGGGGTGAATGCACCCGTCGTTTCTCGACGAGGCACCGCACGCCACGTCGTTACACTTTTCCACGAGAAGCACGCTTACGTCAAGTCGAGTAAGTTCACGCGCGACGGCACAACCCACTATACCTCCGCCTATTACGAGCACGTCGGGAGTTTGTCCGTCAACGGCGTCGTCTTGAAGCGTAGGACGTTTTGGTTCTTCGTGAAAACCTTTGAGCTTGATATCGTTGAGCACGCCGAGCGACTTTTTGCACACGGCGGCTCTACCGCATCTGTAAATATCCGCCCAGTTATCGAGTTCACCGGTGAGTCTCACGCAACCGCGATACTCTTCCACTTTGACGGACGGAGCGATTTTATTGACCGCCCTGCGTATCTTTGCCAAATTCATTTTCCAACCCCTTTATATCGATTTTTCCGATTTTCGTTCTGGGGAACGAGTCCTTGCACTCAACGCACCTCGGCACGTTCCAATGCGACATACGCTTTGCGATATGCGCAATAACCTCTTGTTTTTGTTGAGGAGTAAGCGTGCCCTCAACCACGAGTTTTATAAACGGTTTCGCGCACACGCGATATTCTATACAAACGCACTCTTTTATAAAATCGAGTTCTTTTGCAACGCGCTCTATCTCTGTCGGGAACACGTTGACGCCCGATATCTTGATAAGGCGTTTTTTGCGCCCCATATAAAACAGCCTGCCCTCTTCGTCTTGCTTGAAGAAATCACCGCTTTTGACGTACGTCACACCGTCAAGAGTAATCATAGCATCTTCGGTGGCTTTTTCGTCAAAGGCGTAACCGCTCATAATCTGGTCTCCGCCTATAAGCAGTTCACCCACTTCGCCTCTTTGGACGTCTTTCATATTCTCGTCCACTATGCGGACTTTCACGTCGTTTATAGGCTTGCCCACACTTCCCGCAAGATAATCACCCTTGGAAACCGTACATACGCTTGCCGTCTCGGTAAGTCCGTAACCCGCCGAAAGCACGCCTTTCCCGCCCGCTTCTTTCATGCGCGCGTCGAAAGCGTCTACGAGTTCCTTGCTTACGGCGTCACCGCCCACAAACACGTCCTCTATGCAAGACACGTTGTCTCCGCAAAAGTCCTTGCAAGCAAGCAGTTTGAATATCATTCTCGGCACAGCAAGTATAGTGGTAACTCTGTTTTTGGCAATGACTCTCACGGTCTTTTCGGGCTTGAATATCGGCTGAAGCACCATGCGCATATTGGTGCAAAGCGACGCATGCATACCTATGCACAGTCCGAAACCGTGAAACATAGGCAACACCACGAGCATTGCGTTGCGCTCTGAAAATTTGTCGTCGAGATATTGAAGAAGATTGCCCGCCATAGCATTGGCGCTTCGAGAGGATATCGCAACGGTCTTCGGCTCGCCCGACGTCCCGCCCGACTGCATATAGAACATAATCTCCTCTCCGTCACCCTCATACGCCTCGAAGTGCTTACCGTGAGGAAGTCCCGAATAATCGTATACGCCGAAGTGGCATATAACTTTTTTTGCCTTTCCGCATTTGAAGAAAAATTTTGTTAGGTTTACGTCGCTCAGAAATACGACTTTGGGAGAAAGTTTTTTAACGGCTGCAAAAAATTCGTCCGCGGACAATTTTGGGTGTATCATAGATGCCGTCGCACCTATACGCGAACAAGCGTAAGACGCTACCACGCTTTGCTCTATATTCGGCAAAGCGAGCATAACGACGTCTCCTTTTCTCACTCCGAGTTTATAAAGACCACCCGCAACTCTATCTATCTCTCTGAACAATTTTTCAAACCGCATTTTGCGACCGCCACGAACAAGGGCAACGCTATCGTCCTGTTTTTTGCGGTAATCACGCATAAAATTGTATAAAGATGTATGTACGTCAATCATATAGTAAAATTATACATTATCAAACATTTGTAGTCAATATCGAATTTTTATAATTTTTCTTTTTTTGTCGTTTCAAACGCACTAAAAAACGCTCAATCAAAATTTTTTTGCGTTGATTGTATAAATCACGCCCGACACGTCAATAATGAAAACAACTTGGAGGTACAAATATGAGCAAATTTTCAGTTGCAATGAAACGCTTTGGCGGTTTTATGAAGCGCAACGCATTCTATTTTCTTATCGTATTGTGTATAGCGTCCGTTGCTACGGTCATCGCTTTGGCGGTCACTCGCAACAACGGTTTGCCCGACGGCGGAGCGACGGTCTCACCCAATCCCGATACGCCCGTCATCAATCCCGACGGTGACGTCAAAAAACCCGACGTCGAACCGGAGCCCGTCGATGAAAAACTCAAATTTTTTATGCCTTGCAACGACGGTACGGTAAGTAAAAATTTCAGCGACACCGCGCTCGTGTGGAATCCCACGCTCAAACAATATTCCGCCCATCTCGCGCTTGACTTTACGTCTGAAGACCAAAACGTGTTCTGCTCGGCGGACGGATTTGTCAAGGAAGTCGGCTACAACACGCTTGACGGCAATTACGTAGAGATAACCCACAAAGACGGTTACGTCACGAGATACCTATCCCTTTTAGAGCCTTGTACACTCAAAAAGGGTGCGAGCGTCAAGCAAGGTCAACTTCTCGGAAAGATGTCCGCTTCGCAAGGCAGTGAGAGCGCAGACGGTGCGCATCTACACTTCGAAGTGCTCAAAGACAACGTTCTCGTCAACCCCGCGGACTTGCTTATCTCTTCGGAAAAATAACCAAAACGCAAGTTAATATCACAAAAAGCCGTTGCTAAAACGGCTTTTTGCGATATTTATCGGACAATCGATATCACATTTTCACCGTCTACGAAATAACGGAAGATAATATCCGTTATTATATACCGACAAAGAAAAAGCACGACCAAACAGTCGCGCCTTTTGCATGCCTTTTTATATAGTCTTTGATTATTTGAGCATCGAAACGATGTCTTTTACTTTGTCAAAAACGTAGTCGGGTTTGATTTTGGACGATGGCAACATATCGGAAGTCGTTTCACCCGAAAGCACCAACACGGACACGAATCCGCAGTTCTTTCCAAACGCAACGTCCGTATAAAGTCTGTCCCCCACCATTGCTATTTTTTTTGCGGGAAGATTGTACTTCATCGCAAGGCGCTCCCCCGCGGTCTTGTGCGGTTTGCCCATAACGATGTCCGGGGTGCGACCTATTGTCAATCTTATTGCCTCGATAAGCGAGCCGATGTCCGGCATCGGACACTCGGGTGCGGGGCAAAAATAATCGGGGTGCGTCGCAATGTACGGAAGTCCGTTGTTGACGTATTTGCAGAACTTATAAAGTCTGTCGTAAGTAAGCGACGTATCGAAGCCGATAACGCAAATATCGGGGTCTTCGTCAACGACGTCTATACCGTATAGTTCGAACTCGTTTTTCAATCTTTCGTTGCCGAGAAGAAATACTTTTTTGCCTCTGTAATTGTCGAGAATATATTCGCAAGTCACTTGACCGCTGGTATAAATCTCGTCCGCATACGTGCGCAAGCCGAGGTTGTTGAGTCTTGCGATATAGTCGGTGTGCATTCTCGACGAATTGTTGGTAAAAAAGCAAATTCTCTTACCCATCGCGCGCAATTCGTTGATAGCGGCAAACGAGCCTTCGATTTCGGTATCGCCGATATACACCGTGCCGTCAAGGTCGAATACGAATAATTCTACGTCTTTGATATTTTTCATTTTGTCCTCTGTAACCGCCTTATGCGAATCAACCTATCTTTTTGAGAATACCGCTTGCATACGCATATCCGAGAAGATTGTCGCTTTGCGCCCCCGCAAGAGCAAGCGTGTGAAGCATCTCTTTTGCGCTTATTTCGCTTTTGAGCCAATACCCCGCGTCGGGATAGAGTCTGCGCCAAAATCGTTGCATAACGTGCAAGTCTATGCCGGAAAGTTTTTCAAGCAAATCCATACGATATTCGCTCAATATATAGTTAATTCTAAAATACCCGTTAATATCGAAAAAGTCAACGCATTTGCTCTCATTTGACACGCCGAACGGTAAAGACGCGATTTCGTCAAGCGCGTCATTCACGTAAGCCGGTGGCATGGCGTCTATCGACGGCGCACCGAGGAATGCGGAATAAAACGCAGTTATAAGGCTCGCGCATAAAAATTTATATTCACCGAGAAGTCTCGGTTTCTTGCCTTGCGAAAGTGCTTTGGCATACAAGAGTTTTGCCATCTTATCCGCACTGTCGTCACCGCACTTTTCGCTCGACGCTTTGAGTAGCATATAGGCAAGCTCAGCGTTGTCAACCTTTGCGTAAGCAGTCACGTTCGTTTGCTTTTCGGCAGTCATATCTTGATTTTCGGCGGACAATACCTTGTTTGCAAACACCCTCTCAAATGCGGTAAACGATGACGCAAGCAACAGTCCGTATCCCGACGCAATGCACTCTTTCGGGCTTTTATCAATTATTTCCGTATCAATAAACACCTGTTTCGGCGATTTCTCACGCATTATCTCGTCGCACGAGGGCGTGCACATAAACAGCGCCCAATCGATATTTTTAGCGTTGCAAACCCTCTTCGCAACGCGTGACGCCTTTGCTTCACCGACGCCGAAAACGAACCGCACGTATTCGGGAATCGTTTCTATATCGACATTCTCACCACTACGGTCATCTGCCTTTATTTCAGAGGCAAACACCCTATATCCTCCCCTTTTAAGCTCTTGCATAAGAGCCTCCGCAACGTCTTTTTGTTCCTCTTCGTAAATAACGAAAAGCGCACCCTCTTCAAAGACCGTGCGCACTCTCGGCAATATTTCCTTAATTATTTTACTGCCTATAAATATGTCCGTGTCTTTGACGGTGCGTCTTTCGATTTGCAAATTTTCCATACGTACCTCCGCTTATAATGTTACCATTTTCAGAAGAGGATTTTTTGCGGTTTTTTGTTATTATTTAAGCGATTTTGTCAAACTCATTTTTTTAGATAAGTCTTGCACTTTGTCGCAAATGCCGAGTCTTTGACGCTTATTTGCGAATTGGCACATAGACCTGAATTGTTAAAAGCGCAATCGCTTGCGGCGCATTGCACAAGGCTTTCGAGATCCTTGTCGTAGATATCGTCACCCGCTTCGACGTCCGCAAAATTTTGAGCAAGCGCACCTCCCTCTCTCTTAATACGACTGATACATTTTGCGTTTTCGCTGATGGAGATTACACCCGCAAGGCATACGCCTTTGAGATTATGTTCACAGTTTGATGTTGCACAATTGATTTTTTCCATATTGCCTCCTTTTTGATTAGTATGCCCAAAATCGCAACTTTTACACGCGAACATACTATTTTCAACACTAACCGTGACGACGATACCCTATCTCTATTTTGTATTTATCATAGCGGGCTATATATAGAAATTTGCGTATTTTTACCGAATTTCTTGCGTTTTTATCGCAAATTTTTCTCAATTTTCAGCGTTATATCCGTTTATGTTGAAAATTGCTTCGACGTGTGATAAAATATATATGATAAAAACGACGCTTGTCGCAAAAGGAGTTTATATGAAAGTTATACTTCTCAAAGATATGAAAGGCACGGGCAAAAAAGGCGATATCATCGAAGTCAACGACGGATACGCACGCAATTTCCTTATAAAGAAAGGTTTTGCCCAAGAAGGCACGCAACAAAACATCTACGTTGCAGAGCAACGCAAAAAAGCATACGAAGCAAAAATCGCGGCAGAACGCAAAGAAGCACAAGAGCTTGCCTCAAAACTCAAAGCACTCACCGTCAAAGTCAGTGCAAAAGGCGGAGAAAACAACGGTAAGATGTTCGGCTCGGTCACAAGCGAAATGATAAGCGAAGCACTTTCCGCACTCGGCTATGAAGTTGACAAGAAGAAAATCGAGATTAAGGAAAGTATCCGCGACTTCGGCAACTTCGAAGTGCTTTTGAGACTCTACCCCGAAGTTACTCAAACGCTCAAAATCGAGGTCGTTCGCGCCTAAACTATGGCAAGATACGCAACCGACTTGGGTATAGGCGATTACATCGTTTTTCAAGACACCGACGATTATGCGTTTTCGCAAGACTCGGTGTTTCTTGCAAATATGGCAAAACTCTCCCCTTCCGACGCCGTTTTGGACCTCGGATGCGGTTCGGGGATTTTGGCAACGCTTGCCCTCGTAAAAAAACATGTCAAAAAAGCGGTGGGAATAGAACTTCAACCCCGAGTCGCGGATATGGCGCGAGATAGCGCGATACAAAACGGCTTGCAAGACAAGTTCGATGTGATATGCGCCGATGTAAAGGATATTCGTTCTATCCTCAAAGCGGAAAGTTTTGACAAAGTTCTTTGCAATCCGCCATATTTCACAAATAGTGGCAACTCCGGTCAAAAAAGCGTTCCGGACGAAGGAAACGACGCCCTCAACATTAATGCCAGAACGGAAAAAAGCGTTTCACGCACGGAAAGCACCGCCACCCTCGACGATTTCGTAAAAGGTGCGTCATACACCTTGCGCTTCGGCGGAGACGCTTGGTTCGTCATCAAGGCGGATAGAATGGCAAGCCTTATATACTCGCTCAAATCTTGCAATCTCGAACCAAAAGAGGCAACTCTCATCTATCCCAAGCCGACTTCCGATGTTGACGTCGTCATAATCAAGGCGCGCAAAGGAGCAAAGGAAGGCTTGAAAATATCTCCGTTCTTCGTAACGGATGACAATGGCGAATACACCGACAAGTACAAGGAGACGTACGCATAATGGCAAAACTTTATATAGTCGGAACACCGATAGGCAATTTGGCAGACGTAACTTTGCGTGCGCTCGACACCCTCAAAAGCGTGGACGTCATTGCGTGCGAGGACACTCGTCATTCTCTGCCCTTTTTGCAAAAATACGATATAAAAGCAACGCTCGTAGCCTATCACAAATTCAACGAAGCCGAGTGTAGCGAACGTCTTATTTCTATGATAGAAGAAGGCAAAAACGTCGCAATAATCACCGATGCGGGTATGCCGTCTATCAGCGACCCCGGCGCGGAACTCATTGCAAAATGTCACGATAAAGGCGTTGACATAGAGACTGTCCCCGGTCCGACGGCATTTGCGACCGCTATTGCGTATAGCGGAATAAAAGCAAGCGGTTTCACGTTTTTGGGGTTTTTGCCTGAGAAAAACACCGATAAAGTGTCGATTTTGTCAAAAGCGTCACTTTCGGGCTTGCCGATAATACTATACGTCGCACCGCACGATTTGACCAAAACGGCAAAGACTTTGCTCGACGTTCTCGGAGACCGCACCGTATACGTTGCACGCGAACTTACCAAAATACACGAAAGCCTCACAAAGACCACCCTGTCAAATTTTGAGTGCGAAGAGCGCGGAGAAATCGTTATGATTATCGAAGGCGCAACAGCGCAAAATCCCCTCAACGACCTATCCATAGCCGACCATATCAAACACTATATCAACCTCGGCATCGACAAAAAAGACGCCGTCAAAAAAGTCTCCCAAGATAGAGGTATTCCCAAGAATGAGGTGTATCAACAAGCCCTTAACTTATAATTGCGCTAAATAGTGAAAGGACACTCATAATGAGTGTCCTTTTTATAATCACAACAATGCAACCCCCCCTTCCTCACGGTGTTTGGACTTCGGCGTTTGCGCACCGCAATCCGCCTCGTTCGCTTTGGCTACGACACATTCACCGAATGTGTCGTTTAACGCGTCGCGCCCATATTCCGTTCCCCCTCCGCACTTCGTTTGAGGGAACCCACGGAACTGCTCCGCAGGGGGCAACACTCGGCATGCGCATAGATAGGTATCGTCCCCTTGTTATATCACTCGTTCGCCAACGAAAAGAACAACACTCGTTGGCTCACTTGTACTGCACTCACAAGGCTTCCACACACAAAAGACAAGCGAACGATAGCGCAATATATAAGATGAAAGCGCAGTCTTTTGTGTGAAGGAAAAAAGGAGCACCAAGGCAAAAAGCAAGCAATTGGCACAAGTGACAATTGTGGCTAAAAGCCTTGTGTGTGACGCAAGCTTGGCGCTCGATGCGGTCGGCGCCTTGCGCCTCCACGCTCCTAATAAGCACATTCCGTTAATAGAATAATTTATATTTTCTCTCAAATAAGCGCGCAAAACAGATGAATAACGCGAAAACACCCCGAGGGGCGCAAACCCAACGTACTAATCGTACGTGATTTGCGAAACTCGGGGTGCTGACAAAGTTAGTCGCTGTTTTGCACGCTTATTTGAAGTAACGGTTCAAAAGACCTTCAAACGCTTTGCCATGACGTGCCTCGTCACGTGCCATCTCGTGCACCGTGTCGTGGATTGCGTCAAGTCCTTCTTCTTTTGCGCGCTTTGCAAGCTCGAATTTACCGCTGGTTGCGCCGTTTTCAGCGTCTACGCGCATTTCAAGGTTCTTTTTGGTGGACGGGCTGACGAGTTCACCGAGAAGTTCACAGAATTTTGCGGCGTGTTCTGCCTCTTCAAACGCTGCCTTTTCCCAGTAGAGACCGATTTCGGGATAACCCTCACGATGTGCCGCTCTTGCCATTGCAAGATACATGCCGACTTCGGTGCATTCACCCTCGAAGTTTGCTTTGAGACCGTCGTAAATGTCTTTCGGGACATCTTGACCGACACCGATCACGTGTTCTGCCGCCCAAGCCTTCTTTGAGCCGTCGTCTTTGATAAATTTGCTACCGGGGCAACCGCATTGGGGGCACTTTTCGGGTGCGCTGTCGCCTTCGTAAACGTATCCGCATATCGGACATACATATTTTGCCATAGTTATTTCTCCTTTTTATCTTTCTTTATTATTTCGCCGTATCGGCGTTTTTTACTTTCTTTGCACACTCTTCGCACAGACCTCTAAACATAATCTGCGTCTCAAACACCACTTTCCCGCCAAAGTCCACAATATCTTTTCCAACCTTGTCGGTATTGATGAAAACGTCGTCCACCCCACCGCACTGCACGCAAGTGAAATGCGCGTGTTCCATCGTGGTTTTGTCAAATCTTGACGGTGCGTCCTTGCATACGACCTCTCGAAGTTCGCCTTCTCGCGCCATATCTTTCAAAATGCGATACACCGTCCCGAGACTGATATTGGGCAATTCAACCTTTGCCTTTTCAAAAACCATCTCGGCAGTCGGATGGTCGCAAGCGTCCTTGACAATCCGCGCCACCGTCTCTTTTTGTATCGTATTTCGTTTGTTCATTGTTTCCTTATTTATTGTTTCTTATTGATAACAATTCTTATTACCTATAATATATCATCAAATAATATGATTGTCAATACTTTTTCAAAAAAATATGTAAATTTTATAAACTCACAAAAAACCAGACTGTTTCATTTGAAAAATATTTTTGTTTCAAAATATAAAACCGTTATGTCTATGAAAGGCATAAATAAAAACGACTTGCCGAGGCAAGTCGTTTTTATTATAGTAGGTTGTAAGATTATTTGAGTTCTGCGGTTGCGCCAACTTCTTTGAATTTTGCAACGAGTGCTTCTGCCGCATCTTTGGGCATTGCTTCTTTGACGGTCTTGGGTGCGCCATCGACAACACCTTTTGCTTCGACGAGGCCAAGTCCGGTTGCGTCTTTGACGACCTTGATAACTTGAACCTTGTTGGGGCCAACTTCTTTGAGGACGACGTCAAATTCGGTCTTCTCTTCTTCTGCGGGTGCTGCTGCAACTGCGCCTGCTGCTGCGACGGGTGCTGCTGCGCTTACTCCGAATTCTTCTTCAAGTGCTTTTACGAAATCGTTGAGTTCAAGGACTGTCATAGCCTTGATTTCTTCCATAAGTTTATTCAAATCTGCCATTTTTGTTTTCTCCGTTATTTTATTTTTTTGATTTTGCAGTCACGCGACTGCCAGCGACGTTACTCTGCCTTTGCCTCTGCAATCTTGTTCAAGCAAATAGCAAGTTTCGAGATAGGTGCTTGCAAAGAGCCAAGCATCTTCGAGAGCAAAATTTCCTTTGACGGAATTTCTGCGATTTGTTTCAATCCGGCTTCGTCCAAAAATTCGCCTTCGACCATACCGCACTTTGTCTTCATCTTGTTGAATGCCTTGATGTTTTTGACAACGTACTTTGCAGGAGCGACTGCGTCTGTGGATGAGAATGCAACTGCCGTAGGACCGTTGAGAGCTTCGTCGAATTGGGTGTAACCGAGTTCGTTGAAAGCAATCTTAACGAGGCGGTTCTTCAAAACTGCGTAATCAACGCCGTTTTCTCTGAGTTCTTTACGGAATGCTGTATCTTGTGCAACCGTAAGACCCATATAGTCAACGATGACGATGGATTTTGCAGATTGGATCTTCGCTTTGATGTCTTCAACCTGTTGCTTTTTGGCCTCAAGAACTTCTTTGTTCATCTTTACCTCCTATAATAGTTGGCGGTTTCCACCGCGTAAAAAATTAAAGCGTCATTCCAAATGAGAATGACGCAAATATACAAAAGATATCGAGCGTATCCTCGGCAAGCGTTTGAGTACTTACGGCAGAAGCCACTTGCTGTCTTTGGAACGCATATATAATACAATTTTTCTGCTATCTATGTCAACCGATTTTGCAAAATAGTTTTTGTTATTATCGGACTTTTGAGCTGAAATTTTGCTCACCTGCTCTCATCGTCCTCGCAAACTATTGTATACAAGGGGTATTCGTCCCAAAAATCGTGATTTTCCACTTTATTCCACTCTTCTCTCGTGCCGAGATAAGTAATTGTCAAGTTACCGAAACTTGTGGAAGTAACGCCTCTTATGGACTTTACGGATGTGGGAATTGTCAAGTTGCACGGCGGACGAGTTGCGCGATAGAAAAAAATCATATATCCTAAAAACTGCGCTATTTAGATGAAGAACGCGAAAAAGCCCCTCAAATGGCAAAACTCTTTATTCTTATGTTAATAGCGCACCAAATAGATAAAGAGCAAGGAAAAACCCCTTGGACAGCAACCTATATTTGTCAAACGAGCGAAGCGAGCATCAAGCAAGCGATATAGCGAAATTGTGGCACGAGTTTTTATCCTTGCAAGACTGATAGCGTGTATCGGTTGCGCGATAGAAAAAAATCGTATATTGTAAAAACTGCGCTATTTAGATGAAGAACGCGAAAAAGCCCCTCAAATGGCAACCCTAATTTACTAATCGTAAATGAGTTGACAGTCGAGGGGCTTTGACAAAGTTATTCGCTAAATAGCGCAGTTTTTAGCCCATACGGTACAAAACCTTGATGGATGGTCCCATAGTCGTTGCGATGTAGATGGAACGGAAATATACGCCTTTTGCCGCTGCCGGTTTTGCTTTGACAAGTGCTTCCATAAGAGTGTTGAAGTTCTCGGTTAGTTTTTCAACGCCAAAGGATGCTTTGCCGAAAGGAACGTGGCAGATAGCTTGCTTGTCGACTCTGTATTCGACTTTACCGGCTTTGATGTCGTGGATAGCACGAGTGATATCCATCGTAACGGTACCGGATTTGGGGTTCGGCATCAAGCCCTTAGGACCGAGAACCTTACCGAGACGACCTACAATACCCATCATATCGGGAGTTGTAACGATGACGTCGTAATCGAACCAGTTTTCTTGTTGGATCTTGTGGATCATTTCTTCGCCGCCGACGAAATCTGCGCCTGCTGCCGTAGCTTCATCCGCTTTTGCGCCCTTGCAGATAGCAAGAACACGGACGGTTTTACCTGTGCCGTTGGGGAGAACCACAACACCACGGACTTGTTGATCGGCGTGACGGGGGTCGATACCGAGTTTGACGTGCAATTCTATTGTTTCATCGAATTTGGACTTTGCAGTTTGAACGGCAAGTTCGATTGCTTCCGCGCTTTCATAAAGTTTGGTGCTGTCGATGAGTTTTTTCGAATCAATATAATGTTTACCGCGTTTCATACAAACCTCCTTATTCTTCCACAAGAACGCCCATACTGCGTGCAGTACCTGCTATCATGCTCATTGCAGTATCGATGTTGGCTGCGTTGAGGTCGGGCATTTTCATAGTAGCGATTTCCCTAAGTTGCTCTTTGGTAAGAGTTGCGACTTTCGTCTTGTTGGGGACTGCCGATGCGCTTTGCAAACCGCATGCCTTCTTGATAAGAACGGGCGCGGGCGGTGTTTTAAGCACAAATGTGAAAGAGTGGTCTTGATAAATGGTGATAACTACCGGGATAATCAAGCCAGCGTCTTTGGAAGTCTTTTCATTGAATTCCTTTGTGAAACCAGCGATATTGATGCCGTGAGGGCCAAGCGTTGAACCTACGGGCGGTCCGGGAGTAGCTTTGCCTGCGGGCAATTGCAATTTTACAACTGCTGTAATCTTTTTAGCCATAAATCCTCCTGACTAACGTGGTTTTGCGACGGTATGAAAGAGTATTTGCCGTCTCCCACGAAGTTTATAGTCCTGCGACTTGCGTCCTGCAGACGCGATTAAGAATATTGCGCAATGCGCAATCAGAGTTTTTCAACCTGTGCGAAATCAAGTTCGACGGGTGTTTGACGACCAAACATAGCCACGATAACCTTGACTTTTTGACGTTCCGCACTGATAGACTCAACGACACCGATGAAGTTTTCAAGTGCGCCGTTGACGATTCTGACGTCGTCACCGACCTTGATGTCGAAATCTTCGAGCGTGACGGTTTCAAGACCGATTCTTCTGATCTCGTCTTCCGTGAGCGCAATGGGACGACCTGCCGAGCCAACGAAACTCGTAACTCCGCGAGCTCTCGTCACCATAAACCAGATGTGGTTGGTGTATATCATTTTGATGAAAACGTAGCAAGGGAATTTTTTGCGTTGAACGACTTTTTTCTTGCCGTTTCTTTCTACGATATCGTCCTCAACGGGAATTTTGATATCGAAGATATAGTCCTGCAAGCTATTGTTTTCAATCATATTGCGCAAGTCGGTTTCCACAGAATTTTCATAACCTGAATACGTGTGAACGACGTACCATTTTGGTTGTTCCATATTTTCCATAGAGCCCTCTCTGCTTACTTAATGAAAATGAATGCCCATTGGCTGTCTTCTGTGATAAGTACGTGGAAGATACCTCCGAGCACGTAATCTATCGCAAAGAGAATGACGAAGAAGAGCACGACGACGGTAAGAACGACCGCGGTATTTTTGCCGACTTCTTTTCCCTTCGGCCAAGTGACTTTTTTAAGTTCGGAAATAACGCCCTTGATTCCCTTTGCCATTCTCTTGAAGATATTGGGCTTTTTCTCGGGATTCGCGGACTTTTTAGCCGACTTTTTGGCCTTTGAAGACTCATTTTTGGAATCGACGTTAACAGCCGCCTTTTGAACGTCTTTGTCGGTGTTTTCAATCTCGACGGTTTGAGTCGTTTCTTCTATGGTTGAGGTTTGGGTTTTTGGCGTTTTCTTTGCCATATTGCCTCCTATCCTAGCCTATCCTTACTTTGTTTCTCTGTGCAAGGTGTGCTTTTTGCAGAATCTGCAGTATTTTTGAAGTTCCATTCTATCTGGATGCTTCTGTTTGTTTTTAGTAAGATTGTAGTTGCGTTGTTTGCATTCCGTGCAAGCGAGTACAACCTTTACTCTTGCTCCCTTTTGAGCCATAGTAGCCTCCTTTTTGTTCTCAACAAATCAAGCACCCCGCACGGCAAAGATACTTTGCCGTGCAGAGCAGTTTTTTATATAATTATTGAAAGAACAAATATTATTCGATGATTTTCGCAACGACACCGGAACCAACCGTTCTACCGCCTTCACGAATAGCGAAACGAAGACCTTCTTCGATTGCGATCGGGGTGATAAGGGTGATTTCCATATCGATGTGGTCACCGGGCATAACCATTTCAACGCCTTGGGGCAATTTGATAGAACCGGTAACGTCAGTTGTTCTGAAGTAGAATTGAGGACGATATCCGTCGAAGAACGGTGTGTGACGACCACCCTCATCTTTCGTCAAAACGTAAACTTGAGCCGTGAAGTGCGTGTGGGGATGAATTGAACCCGGTTTTGCAAGAACTTGACCACGTTCGATTTCATTTCTTTGGATACCACGGAGCAATGCACCGATGTTGTCGCCGCCCTCTGCGAAGTCGAGGAGCTTACGGAACATTTCGATACCGGTAACGGTCGTTTCTTTCTTTTCGGTGGAGAGACCGACGATTTCGACCTTGTCGCCCATACGGAGAATACCACGTTCAACTCTACCGGTTGCAACGGTACCACGACCGGTGATGGTGAAGACGTCTTCAACAGGCATCAAGAACGGTTTGTCGGTATCACGTTGAGGATCCGGAATGTAGCTGTCGACTGCGTCGAGAAGCGCTTGGATAGGTGCAAACGCGGGATCGTCCCACTTGCCTGCAAGACCTGCTTCCATTGCTTTCAATGCAGAACCGCGGATGATAGGAGTATCGTCTCCGGGGAAACCGTACTCGTTAAGGAGTTCGCGAACTTCCATTTCGACAAGTTCGAGAAGTTCTTCGTCGTCGACTTGGTCGCATTTGTTAAGGAATACGAGGATATAAGGAACACCAACCTGACGAGCAAGAAGGATGTGCTCACGAGTTTGGGGCATCGGGCCGTCGGATGCAGCAACGACGAGGATTGCGCCGTCCATTTGAGCAGCACCGGTGATCATGTTTTTAACATAGTCAGCGTGGCCGGGGCAGTCAACGTGTGCATAGTGACGCTTCGGAGTTTCGTACTCAACGTGTGCGGTGTTGATCGTGATACCTCTTGCTTTCTCTTCCGGAGCTTTATCGATTTCGTCATACTTCATCGCTTGAGCTTCGCCCTTGGATGCGCAGTACATCGTGATTGCAGCGGTAAGAGTGGTTTTGCCGTGGTCAACGTGTCCGATTGTACCAATGTTAACGTGCGGCTTTGTTCTTTCAAACTTTGCTTTTGCCATACTAGATTTCCTCCAATATTGTTTTTTGGTTTTTTTATTATTTATTTATCCAAAGTATTTATATATAAATATAATAATCTATATACTCTTACTTTTTGGAATCTTTTTTCACGTCGCCGATGATCTTTTCCGCAACGCTCTTTGGAACGGTTGCGTAGTGATCGAACAACATCGTGAAGTTTGCTCTGCCCTGCGTTATGCTACGCAAAGACGTAGCGTAACCGAACATTTCCGAGAGCGGGACGTCGCAATCGACGACTTGTGCTCCGTTTCTGGGTTCGATGCCCTTGACTTGACCGCGACGGGAGTTGAGGTTTGACATAACGTCACCGAGATAATCGTCGGGAGTTACCACTTCAACTTTCATAATCGGTTCAAGCAAAGTCGGAGCGGCTTTTGCCGCGCCTTCCTTGAAGGCCATAGAACCTGCAATCTTAAACGCCATTTCGGAGCTATCCACTTCGTGCATGCTGCCGTCTACGAGGCGAACCTTGAAGTCCACACACTCGTATCCCGCAATGATACCGCTTTGGGCGGCTTCTTTGATGCCTTCCCAAGCCGCGTTTGCGTATTCCTTGTTGACTACGCCGCCGACGATGCAGTTTTCCATTTCCAAACCTTTCTCGGGGTTGGGCTCCATTTCGATAACGATGTGGCCGTATTGACCGTGACCGCCCGATTGACGCACGAATTTGCCTTCTGCTCTGACGGGTTTGGTAATCGTTTCGCGGTAACTGACTTGCGGTTTACCGACGTTTGCCTCAACCTTGAACTCTCTGAACATTCTGTCCACGATGATGTCGAGGTGAAGCTCGCCCATACCTGCGATGATGGTTTGTCCCGTTTCCTTGTCGGTGTACGCCTTAAAGGTCGGGTCTTCCTCTTGCAGTTTAATGATTGCCATATTCATTCTCTCTTGGCTGGCTTTCGACTTCGGCTCTATTGCCACCTTGATGACAGGGTCGGGGAAAACCATGTTTTCGAGAACGATTTGATTGTTTTTGTCCGAGAGCGTATCGCCCGTGGTGCTCTTTTTGAGACCGATGACGGCAACGATGTCGCCTGCATACGCTTCTTCGATATCCTCACGGTTGTCGGCGTTCATACGAAGAATACGACCTATTCTTTCGTTTTCGCCCTTGACGGTGTTGTAAACCGTCGAGCCCGTCGTCAACGTACCGGAATAGATACGAATGAACGAGAGTTTGCCGACGAATTCGTCTGTGAGAATTTTGAACACGAGTGCGCTGAACGGCTCTTTTTCGCCGGGATGGCGAAGTTCGGGTTGACCTGTCTTGGGATTTACACCCTCGATACTTGCAACGTCCGTCGGTGCGGGAAGGAAGTCCACCACCGCATCGAGCATAAGTTGAACGCCCGTGTTCTTGTACGAACTACCGCAAAGAACGGGATTGAGTTTCATCTCTATCGTACCCTTACGGATTGCCTTTTTGAGTTGATCCAAGGAGACCGACTCGTAATCTTCCATAATGAGTTTTTCAAAGATGTCCTCATCGAAGTCAGCCGCCGCTTCGAGCACTTTGAGTCTGTACTCTTCCGCGAGTTCTTTATATTCGGCGGGAATTTCCTTTGCGTAGAACGTGACGCCCTTGTCCTTTTGGTCGAAATAGAACGCTTGCATAGTAAGCAAATCTATAACACCTTCGAAGTCGGACTCTTTTCCTATCGGCAACGTGATGGGGACGGCGTTTGCTCCGAGTCTTTCACGCATCATCTTGACTGCGTTAAAGAAATCTGCGCCGTTAATATCCATCTTATTGACGAAAGCGATTCTCGGCACTTTGTAGGTGTCTGCCTGTCTCCAAACGTTTTCGGATTGGGGCTCTACACCTCCTTTTGCGCAAAATACTGCGACCGCTCCGTCCAACACTCTCAAACTACGCTCCACTTCAACCGTAAAGTCAACGTGGCCCGGAGTGTCGATGATGTTGATTTGATGTCCCTTCCACACGGCTGTCGTTGCCGCAGAGGTGATGGTGATACCTCTTTCGCGCTCTTGCTCCATATAGTCCATAGTAGCAGAGCCGTCGTGAGTCTCGCCCAACTTTCTGTTTACACCCGTGTAATAGAGAATACGCTCGGTCGTCGTGGTCTTGCCGGCATCGATGTGTGCCATTATGCCGATATTCCTCACCTTATCAAGAGCATATTTCCTAGACATAAATTACCACCTGTAATGTGCAAACGCCTTGTTTGCTTCTGCCGCGCGGTGCATTTCGTCTTTTCTCTTGACTGCGCCACCGGTCATATTGTAAGCGTCCATAAGTTCGCCTGCAAGTCTTGCGTCCATCGTTTTTTCGCTTCTCTTTCTTGCGAAGCTGACCAACCAACGGATTGCGAGAGTTTGTCTGCGTTCGGGACGAATTTCCATCGGGACTTGGTATGTCGAACCACCGACTCTTCTTGCTTTGACCTCGAGAACGGGCATTGCGTTTTCAAGCGCCTTGTTGAAGATATCCATAGGTTCTTGTCCGAGTTTGTTTGCTGCTATATTGAAAGCCTCGTAGACGATCGTTTGCGCAGTACCTTTTTTACCGTCGAGCATAATTTGGTTGACGAGCTTCGTCACAACCTTGCTGTTGTAAATAGGATCGGGCAAAACGTCTCTTTTAGGCACGCCACTTCTTCTTGGCATATTAACCTCCTAAAATGAATACATTCGAAAAAATTATTTTTTGGGGCGTTTCGCACCGTATTTGCTTCTTGCTTGACCGCGTTTTGCAACGCCTGCCGTATCAAGAGCGCCACGGACAATGTGATAACGCACACCAGGCAAATCCTTGACTCTGCCGCCTCTGATAAGAACTACGCTGTGTTCTTGCAGATTGTGACCTTCGCCGGGGATGTAAACAGTACCCTCCATTCCGTTGACCAAACGAACTCTTGCGATTTTACGAAGAGCGGAGTTCGGCTTCTTCGGAGAGGTAGTCGTAACGCTGAGGCAAATACCGCGTTTTTGCGGGCATTGCTCCATAATAGGCGTCAATGACTTCTTGACCTGTTTTTCTCTGCCTTTTCTGATAAGTTGATTGATGGTTGGCATTATTGTTCCTCCTGTAAGATTTTTCGAATGTACCTGCAACCCAACAGGTGCAATTCAAGACTCTATGCCTTATCCTCGATTATTCCGACGACCGCCGCGGCAACGTCAATCCCCGCCATCTCGCCAAGACGTTTCTTTGAGGAAACGTACGTGACGTCGATGTTGCGAACGTTCGCGCTTTGCGCAATCTTCTTCCTTATCTCGGCATCGGCATCCAACGCTACGATTACACACCTAACGGTAGAGTTGGATATTCCCTTCAAAACCTGTTTGGAACCGACAACTTTTGAAGAGCCTGTAAGCATTTGTTCAAGTTTTTCTCTGTCCATTTCTTTTTGCACACCAAAAAACTGCCTACGTTTTCGTAAGCTTCTATATCTTACCAACAATCAAAACCGATGTCAAACGAATATCGCCAAAATTTTTATTTTTTTTATATAATATATAAATAGTACAAGATGTAGTGAAAAAACTAGTTCAAAGATACTACAATTCAATAAAAAAGCGCGCCTTCGTGCGCGCTTTTTATGCGGAATATTCCATTTCTTTCCTATTTTAGTGGCACGGTTGCCTTCGCGTCCAACGTCAACTCCGAGGGGGCAACGCCGTCTTTTATCATAAAACACGCCTCCGCGCCTATCATTGCCGCATTGTCCGTGCAATATTTAAGCTTGGGATAATGCACTTCGCAACCTTTGTTCGCAAGCTCGTCAAAGCGACGACGCAATTCCTCGTTTGCGCTAACTCCGCCCGCAACGGCAATTTTCTTTATTCCCGTCTTTTGGATTGCAAGTTCAAGCGTATCGACAAGTTGCGAAACTGCACATTTTTGAAAACTGGCGGCAATATCCGCACGTGGTATTTCTTGTCCCTTTTGTTCAAGGTTATGCACGAGGTTTATAACGAAAGTTTTGAGTCCGCTATAGCTAAAATACAAGTCATCTAACCCATTGAATTTGGGTTTTGGCATATCATAAACGGGTTTGCCTTCGTGCGCCAATCTTTGAATTTCTGGACCACCGGGATACGGCAATCCGAGCACTCTTGCAACCTTGTCGAACGCCTCACCGCACGCGTCGTCGCGACTTTGCGCAATAAGCTCCAAATTCTCGTAATCGAGCACTTTTACGATAGCCGTATGTCCCCCGCTTGCAAGCAAGCAAAGATACGGCGGCCCAAGTGTCGAATCAATGTAATTCGCCGCAATATGCCCCTTTACGTGCGACACTGCAAACAACGGCTTTTTCCAAGCGTAAGCAAGTGCTTTGGCAAAGTTTACGCCCACCAAAAGCGCGCCCAAAAGCCCCGCACCATACGTCACCGCCACTGCGTCGATATCGTCTTTTGTCATATTTGCTTGCGCAAGCGCGTCCTTGACCACGGTTTCGATTGCAAGCGTATGATTTCGGCTTGCGATTTCGGGAACGACGCCTCCGAATCGACGATGTATCTCGATTTGCGTAGCCACGACGTTGGAGACGACCTCTCTTCCGTTACGCACGATTGCGCACGCGGTTTCGTCGCAACTCGACTCAATCGCAAGCACGGTCAAATTGTTTTTATTTTGCAAATTATTCATAATTACACACGGTTAGAATACCGCTTTTTGATTATTTTTGAATTGACGACAATTTGAGATACTCGTTGATAAATCCGTCCAAATCACCATCCATAACCGCTTGCACGTTGCCCGTTTCGTAGTTGGTGCGATGGTCTTTTACCATTGTATACGGACAGAATACATAACTGCGAATTTGGCTTCCCCACTCGATTTTTTTGAGTTGTCCGCTTATTTGCGCCGCCTCTTCCTCGCGCTCTCTTTCACGTTTTTCAATGAGTTTGGAGCGGAGCATTTGCATTGCGACTTCTCTGTTTTGGATTTGCGAACGCTCGTTTTGGCACGCAACGATAATACCCGTCGGGATGTGCGTGATACGTATTGCGCTCTCTGTCTTATTGACGTGTTGTCCGCCCGCACCCGACGAACGATAAGTATCCACTTTCAAGTCCTCGGGACGAATTTCGATTTCGTTCGTGTCGATGATTTCGGGCATAACTTCGAGGGAAGCAAAGGACGTATGGCGTCTTGCGTTTGCGTCAAAAGGTGAGATACGCACCAGTCGATGCACGCCTTTTTCCGCTTTGAGATATCCGTAAGCATTGTCGCCTTCCACTCTGAACGTAACCGATTTGATACCCGCTTCGTCTCCCGCGAGATAATCGAGTTCCGTGCAAGTCCAGCCCGTACGCTCGACGTAACGCGTATACATTCTGTAAAGCATAGAGCACCAATCTTGCGCTTCCGTTCCGCCCGCACCCGCGTGCAACGTTAGGATTGCGTTGAGAGAGTCGTATTTTCCGCTAAGTAGCGTGGCAAGCGAAAGACTTTCCACCGCCTCACTCAAATCGTGAATGGTTTGAAGAATTTTCTCGTCCTCGCTTTCGTCCCCTTCGAGCTCCACGATATCGACCGTATCCAAGGCGTCGTCAATGCGTGCAATCATCTTTTCGAACTTCTCGATTTTGCTTTGCAATTGACTTATTTCTTTGGATACTTTCTTTGCGTTTTCGGTATCGTCCCAAAAGCCGTCGGAGTTTTGTTGGGCTTCGAGTTCCTTTATGCGTTCGCGCAATTTTGTCGGATTGATACTTTCGTAAGCACGCACCATTTCCGTGCGCATTTCTTTTAGTTGGTTTCTCGGCTCGTTATAATCTATCATATTTTCCTATATCTTTTTCACCGTATTCGAGATTATGCAATTTGCTTGCAAAATCTCAAATCACGGGTTTTATTGCTGTATTTTTGCTTGATAAAGTGCTAAATGCGCTTATTTGTTCTTTCCGCAACAGTTCTTGTATTTAAGACCGCTACCGCACGGACACGGGTCGTTTCTGCCCACTTTCTTGCTCGTGGCAACGCTTTGTTTTGCGGTTGCGATGCTTTGTCTTATAGTGGCAGGCGAGCCTTCCTCTTTCTTCTCGACGTGAATTTTTAGGAGTATCGCGGCAGTTTCCGAGTGTATGCGCGACACCATATCTTCAAACATTTCCCAGCCCTCTTCGCGGTATGCGATGACGGGGTCACGTTGTCCGTAACCGCGCAATCCGATGCCTCTTCTCAAAGCGTCCATTGCGTCGATATGATCCATCCACTTTGCGTCGACGGTTTTGAGAAGCACCACTCTTTCGAGTTCCTTGAAGTCGAATCCGTCTTTTTCGAGAGCTTCGATTTTGTCGTTGTAGTCCTTCACCGCAACTTTAAGCACGGCGTCTTTTAGCTTGTACACGTCGTAGCACGAGCAAAGTTTGGCATCCATGAGGTTGGTGCCTTCGGGCAGCATCTTCTTCTCGAGCGCTTGGTTGAAAGCGGCGTAATCCCACGTTTGGAAGTCCGTCTTGTAGTCGGCGTAATATCCGATGATTTCCTCGGCGAGATCGTCTATCATTTCGAGGATTTGGTCATGCACGTCCATACCGTCAAGCACTTTTCCGCGCTCTTTGTAGATTATTTCGCGTTGTGCGTTCATAACGTCGTCGTAGCTCAACACTTGCTTTCTTATGGAGTAGTTTCTGCCCTCGACGAGTCTTTGCGCTTTTTCGATTTGCTTGGTGATAATGCCGTTTGAGATAGGCACGTCGTCTCCGAGATTGAAAGATTGTGCGATTGCTTTCATCTTATCTCCACCGAAAATACGTGCGATATCGTCTTCCATAGAGATATAGAAAACGGTGCTACCGGGGTCACCTTGACGACCGCTACGACCTCTCAACTGATTGTCGATACGACGGCTTTCGTGGCGTTCCGTACCGATAATTCTCAAACCGCCGAGCTCAATGACTTTTTCCTTTTCCTCGTCACAAATAGCCTTGAACGCGTCGTAATGGTGCTTGTAAACTTCCTTTGCCGCGATAATTTCGGGGTCTTGGCTTGCGTGCGGAGAGGATGCAAGTTCGATTACTTCCAGCGGATAACCGTCCTTTTCCATTTTTTGCTTTGCTTGATATTCCGCGTTACCGCCAAGCATAATATCGGTACCACGGCCTGCCATATTGGTTGCAATCGTCACGGCATTGAGTTTGCCCGCTTGCGCGATGATTTCGGACTCTTGCTTGTGATACTTTGCGTTGAGGACGTTGTGCGGGATGCCTTTTCTCTTCAAAATACCGCTCAATTCCTCACTCTTTTCAACGCTTATCGTGCCCACGAGCAAAGGTTGTCCCGTTGCGTGATGGTCTATGATGTCTTGCACGATTGCGGTGAGTTTTCCGCTTGTTTTGGTGTAAATTTGATCGTGTTCGTCAATACGTCTCGACGGCTTGTTCGGGGGAATCGTGACGACGTCGAGGTTGTATATTCCCTCAAATTCCGTTTCTTCCGTCTTTGCAGTACCCGTCATACCCGAGAGTTTCTTGTACATACGGAAGAAGTTTTGGAAAGTAATGGTCGCAAGCGTCTTGTTTTCGCTTCTTATAGCGACGTGTTCTTTTGCCTCGATTGCTTGGTGCAAGCCCTCGTTGTAACGTCTACCTATCATAATACGGCCCGTGAACTCGTCGACGATAAGCACTTCACCGTCGCTGACGATGTAGTCTTTGTCCTTTTTCATCATAAAGTGCGCTTTGAGTGCGGCTTGAATATGGTGATATAGTTCGGTATTTTCAAGGTCGGTGAGGTTGACGACGTGGAAAAATCTTTCTGCCTTCGCGACGCCCTCGTCGGTTAGCATAATGGTCTTTTCCTTCTCTTCTATGGTGAAGTCGTCCCCTTCCTTGCATTGTCTTGCAAATGAATCCGCGGATTTATAAAGTTCGCTTGATTTCCCGCCTCTACCAGAGATAATGAGCGGGGTGCGCGCCTCGTCGATAAGTATCGAGTCCACCTCGTCGATAATCGCGAAGTTGAGCTCCCTTTGCACCTTGTCGGCCTTGCGGACCACCATATTGTCTCTCAAAAAGTCAAATCCGAGTTCGTTGTTGGTGCAGTACGTGATATCGCTTGCGTACGCCTTCTTTTTGGCGTCCGAACTCATTTGCGGGACGACCACCCCCACGGTGAGACCGAGGAATTTATAAAGTTTTCCCATCCATGCGGCGTCACGTGTCGCGAGATAGTCGTTGACGGTTACGACGTGCACGCCTTTGCCCGTAAGAGCGTTGAGATATGCCGGAAGCGTCGCAACGAGCGTCTTACCTTCGCCCGTGCCCATCTCTGCAATACGACCTTGGTGCAAAGCGATACCGCCCATAAGTTGCACGTGGAAGTGGCGCATGCCGAGCACTCTTTCACTTGCCTCTCTTACGAGCGCGTAAGCGTCGGGCAAGATTTGGTCGAGCGTTTCCCCTTTAGCAAGTCTGTCTTTGAGCACTTGCGTTTGAGCAACGAGGGTATCGTCGTCCATAGCGGAATACTTGCTTGCCAAATCTTCGATTTTGTTTGCAATCTTGTCGATTTTGCGCAATTTGAATTTGTTTTCGTTAAAAAGCGACATATTTCACCTTTATGTTCAATTTTCTATCCTATTTGTTATTTTTTGTGTGCGCACGAATACACGCACACAACGCCAATTTTTTATTATACACTATAGCTTCTTGTTTTTCAACAAATAGTGCGTTTATATTTGCTCCCACCTATCCTTTATGGAATAATCCTTATAATGTCATTGCGAGGAGCAACGGATGTTGCAACGTGGCAATCCAGCCGAAGGCGCATTGAAATATTCCGCAACTCGCACGGAGTGCGAATATCACTTTTAGCCAACGGCTAAAAATATCACTGCACCGTAAGTGCAATATCACTGTTGCGCAGCAACAATATCACTCACATTTGTGTCGTTCCGTCGTTACTCTCCACCGGTATTTTGAGTTTCGCAACCGCAGCCGTTAGTACGTTCACTTCTCTTGCTTTTGCTTTGAGAAGCACCTTGGCACACTCGTTTGCGGTTGCACCCGTCGTGAAGATATCGTCGATAAGCAAAATCTTGCGGTTTTTCACTTGCTCGAACACGCACGCAAACGCACCTTCGAGGTTTTGCGCTCTTTCTTTACCGCCGAGTTCTTTCTGCGCTTTGGTTTCCTTGATTTTGACGAGTGCGGTAAGCACCGCGATATTTAGGCGTTTTCCGACCTCCTCGGCAAGAAGCTCGGATTGATTGAAGCCTCTCTTCTTTTCTTCCGCCTCGGTCATAGGCACGTATACGATTATATCCGCCTCCATGTTGTCTTTCAAGAACTCGTCCGCCATAAGCGCGCCGAGCGTTTGCGCAAGATACTTTTTCTTGCCGAATTTGAGCGAATATATAATTTTTCTCGTTTCACCCTCATATACGAGCGGAGAGCGATTTTTCACAAACGCGCCTCTTTCGTACTGACATCTGTTGCAATAATCGGACTCGTCGGCAAGCGGAACACCGCAACAAAGACATCTATGCCCGTTTGCAAAAGGCAACTTTGCAATGCAATCGGAGCAAAGTCTGTATCTCGTGTCCGCAACCAGTTCTTCACCGCATACGTCGCAAGTGCAGTCCATAGGATAGAGTGCCTTGTCAAAAGCCTTTATTCCTCTCTTGAAAAAGTCGGCTATTTTCGTCTTAATCGCTTCGCGCTTTTGCTTGCGAGTTTCGGCACCGCTTTTCTTTCCTGCAATATTTCCTTCAACGTCACCACTCATAAGCACCGCCCGCGTATTCTTCCTCAATGAGATTGAGCAAAAGCGAATATCTTCTTGCCGTCTCGTTGTTTTGTATCATACGGCTTATAGTCTTTTTTGCACCGCTTATAACTACGAGTTTCTTTGCTCTCGTCACGGCGGTATAAAGCAAGTTCCTCGTTTGAAGCATATAGTTTGCGTCAAGCGCGATGACCACCGCGTCAAATTCGCAACCTTGCGATTTGTGTATAGTCACGGCGTATGCAAGCGTAAGTTGGTCTATGTCGCTATATTCGTAAATCGACACTTTATCGTCATCAAAACGCACGGTAAACTGCATAATTTGCGTATTAATACTTTCAATCACGCCTATATCGCCGTTGAATACGCCACTGCCCCTTTCAACTCTCATACCGACGGTTTGCGACCATTCTTGTTGATAGTTGTTGACTAGTTGCATCACCTTATCCCCCTCACGATAGATACAATCGCCGTGCTTGACTTCCTTCTTATAAGGGGACGGAGGATTGATTGATTTTTGCAATTCTCTGTTGAGGTTGATAGTGCCCGCGCTTCCCCTCTTCATAGGACAAAGCACTTGAATGTCGGCGGGCTTTATATTGAGATATTTAGGCAATCTCTTGGTAACCAAGCCGAGCGTGCTTTGGCAAATCTCTTCACTGCTGTTCTTCTCTTCGTAGAAGAAGTCGTTGCTCTTGTTGTCGAGATCGGGCATAATGCCGTTGTTGATTTTGTGAGCGTTGGGCACGATTTTGCTTTGTTCGCTCTGTCTGTATATTTGCGTGAGATAACTCACGTTGAATTTTCCGCATTTAATAAGGTCGTTGAGCACATTTCCCACACCCACCGACGCAAGTTGGTCTTTATCCCCAACGAGAACGAGACGTGAACCTCTTTCCATAGCGTTTATAAGTGCGTTGAACACGTATTCGTCCACCATACTCACCTCGTCCACGATAACAACGTCAAACGGGAGTCTGGTGCTTTCGTTGTAGGTAAAGTGTCCCTCACCGTTTTTGTAGTCGAGATCGAGCATTCTGTGTATGGTTTTTGCGTCCTCACCCGTCGCTTGCGACAGCCTTTTTGCGGCTCTTCCCGTAGGGGCGCAAAGCGTAACTCTTTGTCCGAGGTCTTTGAAAAGTTTGAGTATGCACTTGACTATCGTGGTCTTACCCGTACCAGGACCGCCCGTCACTATTTGTACGCCGTTTTCGATTGCTTCTTTTACGGCAGACACTTGATTCGGATGCAGTTCGAAGCCCGCCTCTTTTTCAAATCTTGCAACCTCGTTTGCAACGTCCACGCGGAAATCTCCCGCCTCTTGTTGAAGTTGCAAGAGTTTTCTTGCGATGTTCTTTTCGGTGTTGAAGTTCTTCTTCAAGAGTATTGCTATATGCTCTTTTGCATCGTATCTTACGAGGTCTCCCATCAGCACCATATCTTGCAAGTTGTCACGCACTCTTTCCTCGATATTGTCACTATCGATACTTAAAAGTGCGATTGCATTGCTCACAAGTTCGTTTTCGGGCAAATAGTTGTGTCCGCCCTTCAAGGCGGCGTCCTTCAAAAGATAGGATATCGCGGCGCAAATTCTATAATCGCTGTTCTTTTCGATACCAAGTTCACCCGCAATTCTGTCGGCGGTGGCAAAGCCTATTCCGTCCACGTCGTCGACGAGCATATACGGATTTTTGCGCACGTTATCCACCGTTTTCACATCATACGTTTTGTAGATACGAAGCGCCATATTTATGGTTATTCCGAGGTCTTGAAGGAACATAATCGCATCTTGCATCTTTTGGATTTTGACGTAATTCATGCCGAATTCCGTCGCGCGTTTAAGCGATATTCCGCGCACTTTTGCAAGTTCCATCGGGTGTTTCATTGCCTCTAACGAGTCCACACCGAACGTATTTACGATAGACTCCGCCGTAACGGGACCGAGTCCGCTTATAAGTCCGCTTCCCAAAAACTTCTTTATTCCGTCAAGTTTATTGGGTTCGTACACCCACACTTTGTCCGCAAAAAATTGCTTTCCGTACATTGTGCGCACTTGAAATTTGCCTTCAACCCTTATATTTTGACCTTCGCTCACCGGCGGAAAAATGCCGACAACGGTGAAAACACTGTCCTCACATCTCATATCGAGGACGGTATATCCCGTGTCTTGGCTTGCAAATATTACGGTTTTTATCTCGCCTTGCAGTTGCATTTTTCCTCCGCAATCGTCAAAAATCAGTTTGATTTTTTATAAAATCTCGTGGCAAAAATCAAGTATTTACCTTGGTTTCATATTTATATTTCTTGTTTTTCGGCTCAAAAAACCTGTCGATTCTGTGCCGTTTTTGACATAATTTTCGTTGGTTTTCGCTCGTTTTTTAACAAGAATTTTACTTGTTTTTGACAAGTTTTTTGCTCGTTTTGGCAAAAATCTTATCACTTTTTTGCTCAAAAAAACGCATTTTTTTGAGCAAAAATTATGTCATTTTTAGAAAAAAACGGTAGGTCAATAAAACCCACCGTTTTCTTTCGTACTTCAAAATGTGTACTTAGACACTGCCTGTTTGATTTCGTCAATCTTGTCCGTCTCTTCCCACGAGAACCCTTCTTTGCCGAAGTGGCCGTAGTTGGAAGTGGAGCGGTAGATCGGTCTATCAAGGTGCAAATGCTTGATGATTGCTTTCGGGCGCAAGTCAAACACTTCTCTCACCACTTTTGCAAGCGTATCGTCGTCTGCGACGCCCGTGCCGTACGTATTGACGTAAACGGATACGGGGTGCGCCATACCGATTGCGTATGCAACTTGCAATTCCGCTCTCTTGCACACGCCTGCCGCCACGAGGTTTTTGCAAATATAACGAGCCATATAGGACGCGCTTCTATCCACTTTCGTGGGGTCTTTTCCGCTGAACGCTCCGCCACCGTGGGGGCAGAAACCGCCGTATGTGTCAACGATAATCTTTCTTCCCGTAACACCGCTGTCGCCCGCGGGTCCGCCGATGACGAATCTTCCCGTCGGGTTGATGTAAATCTTGGTATCGTCGTCGATATACTCGCCGGGAATTGCAACGTTGATAACTTTGTCGATGATTTCCTCTTCGAGTTCTTCCATACTCACGTTTTCGGAGTGTTGGCAACTTACGACTATGGTATCCACTCTTTCGGGAACATCGTCGATGTATTCGACCGTGACTTGTGCCTTTCCGTCGGGGCGCAACCACGCAAGTTCTCCGCTCTTTCTTACGTCGGTGAGGCGTTTTGTAAGCGCGTGAGCAAGCGTAATAGGCAACGGCATCAATGACTCCGTCTCGTCGCAAGCGTAACCGAACATCATACCTTGGTCACCCGCGCCGATCTTGTCGAATTCGTCTTCGTTGTCGGTGTCCGTTGCGTTGTCAACGCCGAGTGCGATATCTGCCGATTGCTCGTCGATAGAACTCAAAACCGCGCAAGTTTTGTAGTCGAATCCGAGTGAACTGTCGTTGTATCCCACGTCTTTGATGACACCGCGCACAATGGACGGGATATCGCAATAGTGCTTGGTGGAAACTTCCCCGAACACCATAACCATACCCGTCGTTGCGCACACCTCAACGGCAACTCTTGCGGAGTTGTCTTCCGTAAAGATGTCGTCGAGGATTGCGTCTGCGATTTGGTCGCACACCTTATCGGGATGCCCTTCCGTCACGCTTTCAGATGTAAAAAATCTCTTTTCCATTATAGTTCGTCGATATTTTCGTCGATTATCTCGTCTACCACCACGTCTCTGGGTTGAGTTTGAGATGCGGAAACGGTGGTTACGTTCTTGTAGCACTTCATACCGGTACCTGCCGGAATAAGTTTACCGATAATGACGTTTTCTTTGAGTCCGAGCAACGGGTCAACCTTGTTGTTGATTGCAGCCTCTGCCAAAACCTTTGCGGTCTCTTGGAAGGACGCTGCCGACAAGAAGGACTCTGTTGCAAGTGCGGCCTTGGTGATACCGAGCAACGTACGTTTTGCAGTTGCGGGCACACCGCCGTTTTCGAGTGCTTTTTCGTTTTCTTCTTCGTATGCGAGCAAGTCAACGAGCGTACCGGGGAGCATATTGGTGTCGCCTTGGTTCTCTATGCGTACTTTGCGGAGCATTTGTCTGACGATGACTTCAACGTGTTTGTCGTTGATTTCGACGCCCGCCGTACGATAAGCGGATTGAACTTCTTTTGCGATATACTCTTGAACGCCCTTGACGCCCTTTGCACGAAGCATATCTTGCGGGTTGATAGAACCTTTTGTGAGCGGATCGCCTGCGCCGATAATCTCGCCTTCTTGCACCAAGATGTTGGCGTTGTACGGGATTGCGTACGCTTTTGTCTCGCCGTCGGGTCCTGTAACCGTGATTTCACGACGGTCGTCGCTGATATGGACTGCGCCGTTGTTCTCGGTGATGACTGCTTTACCTTTCGGGTTACGTGCTTCGAACAATTCTTCGACACGCGGCAAACCTTGTGTGATATCGTCGTCCGTTGCGACACCGCCCGAGTGGAAGGTTCTCATCGTGAGCTGCGTACCGGGTTCACCGATTGATTGAGCAGCGATGATACCGACTGCTTCGCCGATCTTGACTGGGTTGCCCGAAGCCATATTCTTGCCGTAGCACTTTGCGCACACGCCGTCTTTGGACTTGCAAGTGAGGATGGAGCGGATGAGTACACCGGGTTGATGATGCATATCGGAGCCGTTCTTCTCCCAGTAAGAAGTGAGTATCTTGTCGATCTCTTTTGCCTTGTCTGCAGAGATGAGCGTGTCGTTGTCGCAGATAATTTCTCCTGTTTCGGGATTTACGACGTCACCGATGGTGTATCTGCCCGCAATACGGTCTGCAAGTGCTTCGATTACGCTCTTTTCGTCTCTGATTGCCGTGATGAACGTACCCTTGGTGTCTCCGCAATCTTGCTCGCGTACGATGACGGAGTGAGATACGTCGACGAGACGTCTGGTGAGGTAACCTGAGTCAGCCGTTTTAAGAGCGGTATCCGCAAGACCTTTTCTTCCGCCGTGAGAGGAAATGAAGTATTCCAAAACGGACAATCCTTCACGGAACGAGGAGCGAACAGGGAGCTCGATTGTTCTACCTGACGGGTCTGCCATCAAGCCACGCATACCTGCGAGCTGACGAATTTGTCCCATACTACCACGAGCGCCGGAGTTTGCCATCATCCAAATCGGGTTGAAGTCGTCAAGACCTTTTTTGAGTTCGGACTCAACCTTGTCGGCTGCGTCTTTCCAAATCTTGATGATTTCTTTATAACGGCCTTCGTCGGAAAGCACACCGCGAGCGTGAAGTCTTTCGATTTTGACGACTTCTTGCTCTGCCTCGTGAACGATTTGTTTCTTATCGCCGGGGATGTGCATATCGAATACGGATGCCGTGATTGCACCGATGGTGGAATACTTGTAGCCGAGTGCTTTGATGTTGTCGAGCATTGCCGCCGTCTCGGTTGCGCCGTGATACTTGAAGCAATTGTCAACGATCATACTGAGTTGCTTCTTGCCGATAGCCATTGCCTTCTTGCCGAGAGCCTTTTGAATGTTCTCGCGAAGTGCGGTGATTTCACGGTTGAATTCCTTGACGTTGTCGATATCGAGATCGCCTGCGTCTTTGACCGCTTGTGCGATTTGAGCAATTTGATCGTCGGAGACGTTGCCTCTCTTCAATATTGAACGCGCGCGCACGCACGTGTCTGAGTTGACGTTGCTATTTCTAAACAAGTCAACGAGGGCGCGGAATTGATTTTCGTCTACGCAAGCGTTGATGCCCAAGATGCCTTCGACTTCGAGTTGACCTTCGTTTGCGGGGTCTTCTCTGTCAACGAAGTGCAAGTCTTGCGGAATGTTGTTGTTGAAGATGCAACGACCGATTGTGGTGTGCAAGAGCTTGTTGTAGCTCGTGCCGTCTTCACGCGTGACTTTGGTGCGGATATAGCACAAGGATTGAAGCGTGAGGTCTTTGTCTTGATACGCCATCATTGCTTCGTCGAAAGAACTGTAATAGTTGCCCTCGCCCTTTGCGCCCGGTCTTACAATCGTAAGATAGTAAGAACCGATGACCATATCTTGCGTCGGTGAAACGATAGGTTTACCGTCCGAAAGTTTGAGAATATTGTTGGTGCAAAGCATCAAAATTCTTGCTTCTGCTTGTGCTTCGATGGAGAGCGGTACGTGTACTGCCATTTGGTCGCCGTCGAAGTCGGCGTTGAACGCGCCGCAAGCAAGCGGGTGAAGTTTGATTGCTCTACCCTCTACAAGCACGGGCTCGAATGCTTGGATACCGAGTCTGTGAAGCGTCGGAGCACGGTTGAGAAGCACGGGGTGATCCTTGATAATCTCCTCGAGGATATCCCACACTTGGTTTTTGCCGGTATCTACGAAGCGTTTTGCGCTCTTGATGTTGTGGCAAAGGTTGCGCTCGACGAGCTTGTTCATAATGAACGGCTTGAAGAGTTCAAGAGCCATTTCCTTAGGCAAACCGCATTGATAGAGCTTGAGTTCAGGACCTACGACGATAACCGAACGACCGGAGTAGTCTACACGTTTACCGAGAAGGTTTTGACGGAAACGACCTTGTTTACCGCGGAGCATACCGGAGAGTGATTTGAGATCTCTGTTGCCGGGGCCGGATACCGCTTTGCCTCTGCGACCGTTGTCGATAAGAGCGTCAACTGCTTCTTGAAGCATACGTTTTTCGTTTCTTACGATGATGTCCGGTGCACCGAGCTCTTTGAGCTTTTTGAGACGGTTGTTGCGGTTGATGACTCTACGATAGAGATCGTTGAGGTCGCTCGTTGCAAATCTTCCGCCGTCGAGTTGCAACATAGGGCGCAATTCGGGAGGAAGAACGGGAAGAACGTCCAAAACCATCCATTCGGGTTTGTTGCCCGATTGACGGAACGCTTCCACGATTTCAAGGCGTTTGACCGCTTTGAGACGCTTTTGACCTACGGAGTTGTTGATGATGTTTTTGAGTTGTTCGCTCTCTGCGTCGAGGTCGACTTCCATAAGGAGTTCCTTGACCGCTTCCGCGCCCATACCCACTCTGAAATCTTTTGCGTCGTATTTTTCAAGGAGATCTCTGTACTCCTTGTCGCTGATGACTTGTTTTTTGTGGATTTCGTTTACGTTGCCCGCGTCGAGAACGATGAAGGAGACGAAGTAAACGACTTGTTCGAGTTCTTTGGGTGAAACGTCGAGCAAAATGCTTATTCTGGAAGGTACGCCTCTCAAATACCAGATGTGAGTGACGGGGCAAGCGAGTTCGATATGTCCCATTCTCTCACGACGTACTTTTGCCTTGGTGACTTCGACACCGCACTTTTCGCAGATGACGCCTTTGTAGCGGATTCTCTTATATCTTCCGCAGTGGCATTCCCAGTCACGCGTAGGCCCGAATATTCTCTCGCAGAAAAGACCGTCTTTTTCGGGTTTTTGCGTACGATAGTTTATGGTTTCCGGCTTGGTGACCTCACCGTAAGACCATTCTCTGATCTTTTCGGGTGAGGCTATGCCGATTTGAATTGCATCGAAATTGCTGAGTTCGTACATATTGTCGTCCTCCTATTACTCTTCGTCGGAGTTGTTACCGAAGATGTCGTCCGTATCGGGCGTTCCCTCGGTGAGCGCACTGAAAATGCTCTCGTCATCGTCGTCGGTGTCAAACAAACTCGTATCGGTGTCGGCCTTTTCGTCTGCGCCGAAGTTTGCAAAGATGTTCTCGTCTGCCATAAGGTCGATTTCTTTGAGATCGTCGTGTTTCTTTGCCAACGCGTTGTCAAATTCCATTTCCTCGTCGGAATAATCGCGCAACTTGACTTCGTCTCTGTCCTCGGTGAGAATCTTGACGTCGAGTGCAAGTGCCTGCAACTCTTTGACGAGAACCTTGAAGGATTCGGGAATACCGGGTTCTGAAACGTTGCTACCCTTGACGATGGATTCGTACGTCTTGACACGTCCGACCACGTCGTCCGACTTGACTGTCAAAATCTCTTGCAAGACGTTTGCCGCGCCGTACGCTTCGAGCGCCCAGACTTCCATTTCACCGAAACGTTGTCCGCCGAATTGTGCCTTGCCGCCGAGAGGTTGTTGCGTAACTACGCTGTACGGGCCCGTGCTTCTTGCGTGAATCTTGTCGTCTACGAGGTGATGCAGTTTGAGGTAGTACATATAGCCGACCGTTGCGCGGTTTTCAAACGGTTCACCCGTTCTGCCGTCGTAAAGTTGGATTTTGCCGTCTACTTCACCGTCTTCGTTGACGAGTCCGCATTGTTGGAACAACGCTTTGATGTCTTGCTCGTTTGCGCCGTCGAAAACAGGCGTTGCGACTTTCCAGTCAAGCATATGAGCGATGAGACCGAGGTGAACTTCGAGAACTTGTCCGATATTCATACGGCTCGGAACGCCCAACGGGTTGAGCACGATTTGAAGCGGTGTGCCGTCTGCCATAAACGGCATATCTTCTTTGGGGAGAACTCTGGACACGACGCCCTTGTTGCCGTGACGTCCCGCCATCTTGTCGCCGACGGAGATTTTTCTCTTTTGTGCGATGTATACGCGGACGAGTTTATTGACGCCGGGTGCGAGCTCGTCTTTATTCTTTCTCGTAAAGATCTTGACGTCTACTACGATACCGCTTTCACCGTTGGGAACGCGCAAGGACGTGTCACGCACTTCTCTTGCCTTCTCACCGAAGATTGCGCGGAGCAATCTTTCTTCGGGCGTGAGCTCCGTCTCGCCCTTCGGAGTAACTTTACCGACGAGGATATCACCGGGCTTGACCTCCGCACCTACCATTACGATGCCGTCTTCGTCAAGGTTTTTGAGGACTTCGTCGCTGAGGTTGGGGATATCTCTGGTGATTTGTTCGTCACCGAGTTTGGTGTCTCTGCACTCGATTTCGTACTCTTCGACGTGAATTGACGTGTAGAGGTCGTCACGGACGAGTTCTTCACTGATAAGGACTGCGTCTTCGTAGTTGTAACCTTCCCAGGACATAAAGCCGATAAGCATATTTCTGCCGAGAGCAAGCTCGCCGTGATCGGTTGCCGGACCGTCTGCAAGGACCGTGCCTTCACTGATCATATTGCCTTTCTCGTCGTACTTTGCCGCCACGACCTTGTCACCCTTGTTGACAATGGGGTGTTGGTTGATGCAAGTGGATTGGTTGGAACGCTCGAACTTGCTGAGGACGTATTCGTCCGTAGTGCCGTCCGCACACTCAACGACTATCTTGTTGCTGTCGACGTATTTTACGAAACCGTCGCGTTTTGCAATCTTCAAAACACCGGAGTCGTAAGCAATCTTATGCTCGACGCCCGTTGCAATCATCGGAGCTTGCGGTCTCAAAAGCGGGACTGCCTGACGTTGCATGTTGGAGCCCATCAACGCACGGTTGGTATCGTCGTTTTCGAGGAACGGGATAAGTGCCGTTGCGATGGAGATAAGTTGTTTGGGGTTGACGTCCATATAGTCCGCTCTCTCTTTCGGAACTTCACGGATATCCTTTTGAATACGGCAGTTGACACGATTGCGAACGAATTTGCTGTTTTCGTCAAGCGGTTCGTTGGCTTGTGCGATGACGTATTTGTCTTCTTCGTCCGCCGCCATATATACGACTTCGTCTGTTACGACGCCCGTCGCTTTGTCAATCTTGCGGTACGGAGTCTCGATGAAACCGTACTCGTTGACCTTTGCGTAAGAGGACAATGAAGTGATAAGACCGATGTTTTGACCTTCAGGCGTCTCAATCGGGCACATACGGCCGTAGTGTGAGTGGTGAACGTCGCGGACTTCGAAGCTTGCGCGCTCTCTGTTGAGACCGCCCGGACCGAGTGCGGAAAGTTTACGTTTGTGCGTAAGCTCTGCAATCGGGTTGGGTTGATCCATAAATTGCGAAAGTTGCGAAGAACCGAAGAATTCTTTTATCGCACTCGTAACGGGACGAATATTTATAAGCGTTTGAGGAGTGATATCCGCATTCTCCTGTGCGGACGCCATTCTTTCTTTGATGACTCTTTCGAGACGAGAGATACCGATGCGGAATTGGTTTTGGAGCAATTCGCCTACCGCGCGAACACGACGGTTCGAGAGATGGTCGATATCGTCGCACGTGCCGAAACCGTAACGCAAGCCGAGGTTGTAGTCCTCGATTGCAACGATGTCGTCAAGCGTAATGTGCTTGTACACGAGCTCGTCCACGGAAGAACGAATGGCAAGAAGCAACTCGTCTTTGTTTGCGCCGAACTCGTCCATAAGCTTTTTGAGGTTGGGATAATAGACCTTTTCGAGAATACCGAGTTCACGCGGGTTGCAATCTACGAAAGCGTCGAGGTCTACGGTGTTGTTGCCGATGACTTTGAACTTCTTTTCTTTGCCGTCGTGGTCGGTGTATGCAAGCCATACCACGTTGACTGCGTTGTTTTGAATCTCGCGACCTTTTTCTTCACTGACCACTTCACCCTTTTGAGCAAGGATTTCGCCCGTGACGTTGCTTACGACGTCTTCTGCGAGCGTGTAGCCTGCGATACGCGTTGCGAGCGCGAGCTTCTTATTGTATTTGTAGCGTCCCACTCTTGCAAGGTCATATCTTTTGTAATCGTAGAACGTGTTGTGAATGAGGATGGTTGCGCCTTCCACCGTGGGAACTTCACCCGGACGCAAACGACGGAACAAATCGATTTTGCCTTGCTCCTCGTTCTTGCATTGAGCGTCTTTCTCACAAGTCTTGACTATCATCTCGTCACCGCCGAACAAATCGATGATTTCCTCGTCCGTGCCGTAACCGAGTGCGCGCAAAAGCGTCGTTGCCGTAATCTTTCTGGTTCTGTCAACGTGCACCCATTGAACGTCGTTGGAATCTTGTTCGTATTCGAGCCAAGCACCGCGGTTGGGGATGACCGTCGTTGCGTAACGAGGAACGCCGTTCTTGTCAAGCACTTTGTCGTTGTACACACCAGGGCTTCTTACAAGCTGGGATACGATGACGCGCTCTGCACCGTTGATGACGAAAGAGCCGGAGTCTGTCATAAGCGGGAAATCGCCCATAAACACTTCTTGCTCGGTCACTTCACCGGTTTCGTTGTTGGTGAGGCGAGCCTTCACCTTGAGAGGAATAGCATACGTCGTGTCGCGATCTTTGCACTCTTTGACGCTGTACTTGGGTTCGCCGTCAAATCTGTGAGACAAAAATTCGAGTTTCAATCTGCCGGAGAAGTCAACGATCGGAGAATAATCTTTGAAAACTTCCGTGATGCCGGCGTCAATGAAATTGGCGTAGGAATTCTTTTGCACCTCAATGAGATACGGAATGGGCAAGACGTCTTTGATTTGAGAGAAGTCGCGTCTTTCCGTCGTTCCGTACATTTGATTGTGAATTCTTTGGGACATACATTCACTCCTTAAAAAAATTGCCGTTTTTTCGATCTTGAAAAATTTTTTTGAAAATCTGCGAAAAATATTTTTCACAGCCTCCCGTCTTTTTCCAAAATCTGCGCTTTTTTGCGGGGAAAATCACTCAACAACTATGTAATTATAACCCCCTACCCCCAAAAACGCTCTGTTTTAGGGGTAGGATTTCGCATTATTGCGCAGTTTTCTATTATATATTGAAAAATCAAGACTGTCAAGTGCGACGCGCATATAAAATCAACAAATTTTGGGGTATTTTTGAGGTGTTTTTCGCAAAATTCCGCTCATTTTTTTATCCTCGACTCGGAACGACAGTTAATTATTGCAAAATGCGGACGATAATTGTATAATAAGATTATGAGAATAGACAAGTTTTTGAAAGTATCGAGAGTTATCAAAAGGCGCACCGTTGCGCAAGAAGCGTGCGACGGCGGTCGTATCGAAATCAACGGCAAAGCCGTCAAACCCGCAAAAGAGGTGAAAGTCGGTGACGTCGTCACCGTCACGTTCGGCAACAATTCGATGTCATTCGAGGTGTTATCTATCGACGAGCGTCAAACCAAGCAAAGTGCGGAGACAATGTACAAAATTATTAATTAATTCTTTGCTCTTTGCGCCGAATGCTAAACACGTGTCACTTATCTCTGCGAGATAACTTGACACATATTTAGGCGCAAACGTCCTACACAAAAGCAATCGGAGCATTGCTTTTGTGCGTAAGGTCTCACAACCTTGAGACGGCTCGGCGGTTGCTCGGACGGATAGTTGATGCTCACAACAATTTCTTCGTGGAGTTATAAACTACGGCTCCGCCTGTCTACGAGCGTCGTTAGGCGCACTGCGTGCGCTGATGGAATATTCCACAACTCGCACAAAGTGCGAATATCACTTTTAGCCAAAGGCTAAAAATATCACTGCACCATAGGTGCAATATCACTGTTGCATAGCAACAATATCACTTGCGCAAAGCGCAATCTCACTCAAAAACAACACTGCGCCAACAGCGCAAATAGGTAGAACTATGAAAATCAACGTTATCATTACGGCAGGCGGAATATCGCAACGCTATGGAGTGGAAAACAAACTTTTTGCCCCGTGCGGAGCAACTTGCGTTATCTTGGAATCGATAAAACCATTTCTTCAATTTGACGAAATAAGCAAAATCATCGTTGCGATACACCCTTCTTTCAGCGACGAATTGCTCAACTCGCTTGACAACGCGCATATCGAAGACTATCGGGTGAAGCTCACCAACGGCGGTGAAACTCGCACAAAAACCGTCAAGAACGGATTGCGTGCAATCGATGACGATTGCGACTACGTTATCGTACACGACGGCGCGCGCCCGTACGTAAGCACACACCTTATAAGGCAAGTCATCGACGGAGCAATCGAGTGCGGAGCAAGCCTTCCCTTGCTTCCCCTCACCGACTCGCTGGTCAACATCAAATCGGGCGTGAAGAGCGTTGACAGAGCACTCTATCGCAGAGTACAAACGCCCGTATGCGTGGAAAAAACGAGGCTTTTGAGCGCGTACACAAAGTGTAAACGTGATTTTTACGACGATATAAGCGTAGTGCAAAAGTATGCAAACGGTGAGGTAAAAATCGTCGAAGGCGACGAGAAAAATATAAAAATCACCACCAAAGAAGACCTAAAAACCAACCTTTGCGGAATAGGTTACGACATACACCGCATGCAAGCCGGAGACGGCATCAAATTGCTCGGAACGCTTATTCCTTGCGAATTTTCTTTCGTCGCGCACAGTGACGGAGACGTCGCAATACACGCGCTTATGGACGCAATACTCTCGGCAGTCGGCGAAAAGGATATCGGGCACCTCTTCCCCGTTGACGATGCGCGCTACGACGGCGCAGACAGCGTAGACCTGCTCCGCACCGTTTTGCAAAAAGCGTCGGATAAGGGATATCGCGCAATCAACGTATCCGTATCTATAATCGCAGAACGCCCGATGCTTGCGCCTTATATCGACGCTATGCGCAACAACATGAGTGCTATATTGCAAATTCCTTGCCAAAAAATAGGCATAACCGCAACCACCAACGAGCAAGTGGGCAATCTCGGAGATTGCACGTCGATTGCAAGTTTTGCAACGGTTTTACTTGGTTAAAAACCACAAAATAGCCGAATTTTTGCAAAATGCAACCGCTAGTTGCGCATTTGACAAGCAAAATTGGTGGCGCAACCGACACGTTTTTTGTCACAATAAAGGCACAAAAACAAGCGAGGCAAATATGGACATTTCAACCGCAAACAGACTTTACGAATTAAGAAAACAACACGGACTTTCGCAAGACGAACTTGCGGAAAAACTCAACGTATCACGTCAAGCAGTATCCAAATGGGAACGCTCCGAAAGCTCCCCCGACACAGACAATCTTATCGCGCTTGCGAAATTGTACGGAATAAGTCTTGACGAGCTTCTCGACTACGCTCCTCAAAAGACGAGCGATAACGAGCAAAACGCGCAATCTTCCAATGCGCAGAATGGCGAAGAGCATACGCAAGAAAGCGGATTTACCTATACGGGCGACGGTGAACACGTGCACATTGACGAGAACGGCATACACGTACAAGACAAAGACGGTTCAAACGTCGTTATAAAGGGCGGGATTGCAAAACTCGTCAACAAAATCGTAGGCGAAATACACGTTGACGACAAAAACGACGCTTCAAATAAGCAAAACGAAGATAAAAACGGCGATAACGGCAAGACCGACGAGGCAAAAGACGGATTTGTACACGTCGAAAACGGGCATATCACTTTTACGGACAAACACGCCAAAAACATCGCGATATGGTCAAGCGCGGTAAACGGCACTGCTTTTCTTCTCTGCACGATTGCGTATCTGATTATAGGTTTTCTTTGCAAA
>ERZ780149.588-NODE-588-length-45887-cov-3.534561_pt1 | contig 45887 bp, 42 predicted proteins | sample MGYA00511367_ERZ780149 | MGnify/ENA primary metagenome ERZ780149 (study PRJEB29588, sample SAMEA2153852) | human gut metagenome | biome: human gut; feature: human-associated habitat; material: faeces | place: Denmark | collected 2008/2010 ... | reverse complement strand
CGTTCACCGAAAGGTTGCAATTTGCCGTTCGGCAAACCGCCCTTGTTCGAATCCCTTCATTTTTCAGAAGAAAAATAAATGAGCAGTATCTTACAATACTGCTCATTTATTATTGGCACGCTGAAAGGGATTCGAACCCCCGACCCTCTGCTTAGAAGGCAGATGCTCTATCCAACTGAGCTATCAGCGCATAATGTTGCTTTTTCGGCAACGCAGATTATTATAACACAAGCCAAATAAATAATCAAGTATTAAATTAAAGCTTTATGTTAATTTCTTTATTGGTCGGTATGTATTGGCGGTAAATTACTCCTGCACTGTCAAACATACGCTTTGAAGCCATAACCCCTTCGGTATCGGAATATTTATCGCTCATATAAACAATTTCTTTGATACCCGACTGAATAATTGCCTTTGCGCATTCGTTACACGGAAAAAGAGTTACATAAACCGAGCAACCTCTGACCGACCCTGTGTTGCAGTTAAGTATTGCGTTTAGCTCGGCATGGCAAACATAAAGATATTTTGAGTCAAGGCCTTCGCCGCGTTCCCATGGGTATTCGTCATCATCACAACTGTGAGGCATACCGTTATATCCCATAGAGAGTATGCGCTTATCTTGATTTACAATGCAGGCACCTACTTGGGTTGAAGGGTCTTTACTGCGCAGTGCGGAAAGGCAGGCTATTCCCATAAAGTATTCATCCCAAGAAAGATAGTCAGCTCTTTTCATTGTTGCACCTCATCATCTAAATTTATATTTTATATTGTAACTTATACAATTATGTTTTTCAACTGTTTTTTGTACGCAGTAAAGATGTTGCAATAATCATAATCACCGGAAAAACCGCGCATACCAAAAATCCGATTTCAAGTGTAGAGGCATTTGATACAATACCCATAAGCCAAGGACCAATCGAGCAACCAAAGTCGCCGCAAAGTGCCAAAATGCTGAACATAAGCGTGCCGCCGTTTGCAAAACGGCTTGCTGCCATGGAGTATGTTCCCGGCCAGGAAAGACTTACCGAAAATCCGCAAAGTGCACATGCCGCAAGCGAAAGTATAGGAATATTTAAAACAGCCACGCCTATATAACAAAGCACACATAAAATATTATTTAAAATCAGTGCGATTTTAGGATTAAATTTACCGTCTGAAATTCCGAAAATAACTCTACCTGTTCCCATACAGACTGCAAACGCGCACGGGCCCAAAAGATCACCCGTTGTTTTGCTTACATTAAGCGCCTTTTGTGCAAACAGTGATGCCCATTCCGCCATAGTTATTTCACTAGCACCCGCGCATATCATAATAACGGCAAATATCCAAAAATCACGGCTTTTAAATAATACCGACGCGGTTTTGTTTGCAGGCTCGTCACGGTGCTCTACCATAGGCACGCGCATAAAATTAAACATATTGATAAAGGGAATTATCGCCCAAATTATCGGCACAAATTGCCATTTGTCATGTCCGAACAAAAATATAAGCAGGGTAGACACAAGCACCGTAAACGCCTGCCCCCAGCAGTAAAACGAGTGTGAAAAAGCCATATCTGCGCCCTTTTTGTCGCCGGGCAACATTTCTACTATAGGGCTTAAGCAAACCTCGATAATTCCGCTGCCTGTAGCATAAACTACAATTGCCGTTACAACGCAAGTGTAAATGTGATTAGGGAAAAGCACGGGTAAAACGCCAAGCAGACAAAGCCCTAAAGCAGCAAGACCGTGACAAGCTATTGCTGCGCCGCGGTAACCTAAAAACTTTACTACAATCGGAGTAAGTGCGTCAACTATAAACTGAACAAAAAAGTTAATAAACAGTAATCTGCCTAACTGTTCATAGTTTAAGTTATATTCGGTATTAAAAATAATAAATAGAAGCGGCAAAAAATTATTGATAATTGCCTGTACTATAAAGCCTGCAAAACAGGCAACCTTTGTGCTTTTATAAGACCTGCTCATTTGTTAAGTTCCTCAATTAAATCTAAAAGTTGGTGCGGCTCGCTTATTATGTAACGGGCACCGTTTTCCGACAGCTCATCGGCTTTACGGAATCCCCAAAGCTCGCCCACAGGCACAGCGCCGCTGTTTACCGCGGTTGCAACATCCATACCCGAATCACCTATAAACACACATTCCTCGGGTGTAACGCCTAATTCTTTCATGGCTAAAAGAGCTGCTGTGGGGTCGGGCTTTGCGGGTATACCGTCACGCTTGCCGAAAATCAAATCAAATACATCGCCATAAAGTGAAGTTACAACACGGTCTGCCATATCTTGAGCTTTATTTGTAATAACGGCAATAATAAATCCATTGTTTTTAAGTTCATTAACAACTTGGGGCATACCGTCATAAGCGTAGGTGTTATCGGCATAGTGAACAGCGTAATACTCTAAAAACATATCTTTAATATCATTTATTGTGTCGAGGCTGCGGCAATCCTCGGGCAATGCGCGTTCAATCATTTTCGGTATGCCGTCGCCCGCAAAATATTTAAAAGACTCTGTCGGATGGGTAGGGTAGCCCTTAATTTCTAAAGCGCGGTTTACGCCGTTTGCCAAATCAGAAAGCGAATCGACAAGTGTTCCGTCAAGATCAAATAATACTGCTTTTATCATAAGTGAATTAACCTTTCGAATTACAAGAAAAAAGCCCGTGACAGTTAAACCTGCACGGGACTTAATTTCAAAAATTAAATTAGATAGCTCTTGTAACCTTGCCCGAACGCAAGCAACGGGTGCAGACATTTATGCGACGGGGTGAACCATCAACTATAGCCTTTACCTTTTTAACATTTGGCTTCCATGTTCTGTTAGAACGTCTGTGTGAGTGGGAAACCTTAATACCAAAAGCAATCTCTTTGCTGCAAATTTCACATTTTGCCATTGGTTGCACCTCCTTTTTTAATTGACCGAAAACACACTCGGTCACATAGCAAACACAATATTAACACAAAACTTATTAGATTGCAAGTATTTTTTTCAAAATTATCAAAATTTATCAAATTTTATACCGAAGCCGTAAAAAATTATAATAAATTACAAATAGTAATAAATTTAACTTGACAAGTAACAATGTAGGTATTATAATTCAATACATTAGTACATTAGCACAATAAAGTGATTGAAGGAGAAAACAATGAACAGTTGGCATAATGAAAGTACCGACAGGCTATGCGAAGCGTTGTTGGCACTTAAAACAAAAGAGGAATGTTACGCATTTTTAGATGATATATGCACCATAAAAGAGGCGCTTGACATTTCGCAAAGGCTTGCCGTGGCAAAAATGCTTAAAACGGGTGTAAGCTATAATAAAATCACCAAAGAAACGGGAGCCAGCGCGGCAACCATCAGCCGTGTAAGCAAGTGTTGCGAATACGGCAGCGGCGGATATGACATTGTAATAAACAGATTAAGCGGTGAAAAGAATGATTGACGGCAAAATTTTAAGGAATGAAGAAAAGGCGATATACGCCCTGCGTTCGCTTTACGGCAGGTACGGGTATAAGCCTTTTAAAATGAGCAAATTTGAGGAATACGAATTTTATATTCAGAATAAAGACTTTTTGGTAAGCGACCGAATTATTGCCTTTAATGACACAAACGGAAAGCTTTTGGCTCTAAAACCCGATGTTACATTGTCAATTGTAAAAAGCGGCGAAGATATTGATGGGTATAAACAAAAGGTATGCTATAACGAAAATGTTTACCGTGTGTCCGAAAACACCCATCAGTTTAAAGAAATTATGCAAACGGGCGTAGAGTGCATAGGAAAAATCGGTTTGTATGATATATATGAAATGACCGTTATGGCGGCAGAAAGTTTAGAGCTTATTTCAAATGATTTTGTGCTTGAAATTTCACATTTGGGTTTGATTTCATCACTGCTTGATAATGTGTGTGAAAATGCTTCGTTTAAGCAACAGGCAATAAAATATATATCAGATAAAAACTCACACGATTTATCGCGTGTTTGTGACGAAAATTCGGTTGATGAAAGCCTTAAAAGCATTTTGCTTAATTTTGTTTCAATCTACGGTGAGCGCAATTCGGTTTTGCAAAAATTAGAGGCTTTGGCTCAATTTGTTGACGCAAATTACATAAATGAACTGAAAACGCTGTCTGCAATGCTTGACAATCTTAATTGCAGTGATAAAATAAAATTTGATTTTTCTGTCGTGAGCAATATGAATTATTATAACGGCATAGTGTTTAAGGGTTATATTTCGGGTATTTCGCAGAGTGTGCTTTCGGGCGGTCAGTATGATAATCTGCTTCATAAAATGGGCAGGCGCTCGGGTGCCGTCGGTTTTGCAATTTACCTTGATCTGCTTGAAGATTTACCGGACGACAGCGGTGAATTTGATGTAGATGTTTTATTGCTTTGCGACGATACTGCCGATAACGGCGCTCTGGTTTCGGCGGTAGAACAAATTGTATCTTCGGGCAAAAGCGTATCGGTGCAAAATTCGGACACCGGCAAAATAAGATATAAGCAGGTAAAGGATATAAGGGGGATGGGTATAAATGCTTAATATTGCATTGCCTAAGGGCAGACTCGGCGAAAAGGTTTACGCTATGTTTGAGAGCGCAGGCTATGAGTGCCCCTCTATAAAAGAAAATAACCGTAAGCTTATTTTTGAAAATGAACAAAAACAAATTCGGTATTTTTGGGTAAAGCCGTCCGACGTTGCAATTTATGTTGAGCGCGGTGCCGCTGACATAGGCGTCGCGGGCAGGGATATTTTGCTTGAATATAACCCCGATGTTTACGAGCTTTTAGATTTGAATTTAGGTAAATGCAAAATGGCCGTAGCAGCTCCCGTTGAGTTTCACGATGACGGGCAAAAAACCTTAAAGGTGGCAACCAAGTTTAAAAATATTGCGGCAAATTATTACGCAAGCATCGGCCGCGATATTGACATTATAAAATTAAACGGTTCTATTGAAATAGCCCCAATACTTAAACTTTCAGATGTCATTGTCGATATTGTTGAAACGGGCACAACCTTAAAAGAAAACAATTTAGAAGTTAAAAGCACAATATTACCTATAAGCGCCAGACTCATAGCCAATAAGTCAAGCTTTAAATTTAAGGGTAACAATATTGAAAAGATAGTAGATTCCATAAAAATTCAGGTGAAAAACAATGATTAAAATATATAATTACGGAGAGGTTTCAAATGCAGAAATTTTTGCTCGTGGCAACATTGCAACAAATGTTGAAGGCATTGTAAGCGAAATTATTGCAAATGTAATAAATCGCGGCGATGAGGCTATTTTAGAATATGCTAAGAAATTTGACAAGGCAGATTTAAATTCGCTTGAAGTTACAACCGAAGAGATTGACGAGGCCTTTTCACTCGTCGATGAAAAGTTTGTACAAATAATCGGCGAAGCGGCAGAAAACATACGCGCGTTTCATTCTAAACAGGTTAAAAACAGCTTTATTATAAATGAGCAAGATGGCGTCGTAACCGGTCAAAAGGTAACCCCTATTGAAAAGGTGGGTCTTTATGTGCCGGGCGGTACAGCGGCGTATCCGTCAACCGTGCTTATGGACAGTATTCCAGCAAAGATTGCAGGCTGCAAAGAGATTGTTATGGTAACACCGCCTAAAGCCGACGGAAAGGTTAACCCCGTAATTCTTGCCGCCGCAAAAATTGCAGGAGTTGACCGCATATTTAAAGTGGGTGGCGCTCAGGCTGTAGCGGCACTTGCTTATGGCACTGACAGTATTCCGAAGGTTGATAAAATTGTAGGCCCCGGTAATGCGTTTGTAGCCGAGGCAAAAAAACAGGTATTCGGCAAAGTGTCGATTGATATGATTGCGGGACCGAGTGAGATTTTGGTTGTTGCAGACTCGACCGCAAATCCGCGCTTTGTTGCCGCCGACCTGCTCTCTCAAGCAGAACACGACAAAATGGCAAGCGCTGTGCTTGTAACCGACAGCCGCGAATTTGCCGAAAGGGTGAGCGAACAGCTTGAATTGCAAATACCACAGCTTCCCCGTGCGGAAATTGCCCGTGCGTCAATCGATAACAACGGCAAGATAATAGTTGCCGAAAATAATTTGAAGCTTGCTATTGACATTGCAAACGAGATAGCACCCGAGCATCTTGAACTTTGTGTAGATAACCCCTTTGATTATCTTGATAAGGTTAAGCACGCCGGTTCAATATTTATGGGAAAATACTGCCCCGAGGCTTTGGGCGATTATTTTACAGGCCCAAACCATACTCTGCCAACAAGCGGCACAGCAAGATTTTCTTCGCCGCTTTCAGTAGATGATTTTGTGAAAAAATCACAGTTTACCTATTTTACCTCCGACGCTTTAGAAAAGGTGGCGGATAAGGTGGCGTACTTTGCCGAAAAAGAGGGCTTGCACGCTCACGCAAAAAGCGCTACTGTCAGATTTGAGGATAAACAATGAGTAAATTTTTTACCGAAAAATTTAAAAACTTAACCCCGTACACCCCCGGTGAACAGCCGCGGGATATGCAGTATATAAAGTTAAACACAAACGAATCGCCCTTTCCGCCGTCAGACGCGGTAAGCGACGCGGTGCTTGCCGAAAGTCAAAAGCTACAGCTTTATTCCGACCCCGAAAACATAACCGTTCGAAAAGCACTTGCCGACGCTTACGGAGTGAATATAAATCAGGTAATAGTGACTAACGGTTCAGACGAGGCGCTCAATTTTGCTTTTATGGCTTTTGCAGACCGAAACAGTCCGCTTGTGTTTCCTAACATAACATACGGTTTTTACACCGTGTTTGCCGAGCTTAACGGAATACCCTATACAGAAATACCGCTGAAAGATGATTTTACAATTGATATAAACGATTATATAGGCGTAAATAAAACAGTGGTTATAGCAAACCCAAACGCGCCTACGGGCATTTGTTTGTCGATTGACAAAATTGAAAAAATTGTAAAATCAAACCCCGATAATGTAGTGATAATTGATGAGGCTTATGTAGATTTCGGCGGTGAGAGCGCTTTGCCGCTTGTTGAAAAATACGATAATCTTTTGGTGGTTCAAACCTTTTCAAAATCACGCTCAATGGCGGGTGCGCGTTTAGGTTTTGCAATCGGAAACGAACGGCTTATAGCCGATCTTAATACAATTAAGTATTCTACAAACCCTTATAATGTTAACCGTATGACTGAAGCCGCGGGAACGGCGGCTCTTATTACTGACGGTTATTATATGAACAACTGCAAAACCATTATAAATAACCGTGTATGGACGGTAAATAAGCTTGAAAAATTAGGTTTCGAGGTTTTACCCTCAAAAACAAATTTTGTTTTTGCAAAATGTAAAAATATAGACGGCGAAAGGCTGTATCTTGAACTAAAAAAACGCGGAATACTTGTGCGACACTTTACAAAAGCGGAGATTTGTCAGTACAACCGAATTACAATAGGCAATATTGAACAAATGCAAAAGCTAATCGAGGCAATTACCCTTATTTTAGAGGAGAACGGTTAAATGAGAAAGGCAGAAATTATAAGAAAAACGGCTGAAACCGATATAAAACTTACGCTTAATCTTGACGGCAGGGGTGAGTCGGCGTGTGATACGGGCTGTCCTTTTTTAGATCACATGTTAACCCTTTTTGCGCGTCACGGCAGATTTGATTTATCTGTCAAATGTGTCGGTGATATCAAGGTTGACTACCACCACACAACCGAGGATATAGGCATAGCATTAGGTCAGGCGTTTAAAGACGCTTTGGGTGATAAAAGGGGAATTACCCGTTACGGCGATACCACGCTTCCTATGGATGAGTCTTTAATTCTTACCGCCGTCGATATATCCGGCAGGGGCGGATGCTATTATGAGGTAGAAATGCTAACCGAAAAGGTAGGCGATTTTGATACCGAGCTTAACAAAGAGTTCTGGGACGCCTTTGCCTATAATTCGGGCATTACAACCCACATGGTAAAGTTTGCGGGTGTTAATTCTCACCACATAATAGAGGGCTGTTTCAAGTCGATAGCGCGTACTTTGCGAACCGCCGTTAGCATTGATAAGGCGTATGCCGATGAAATTCCGTCAACAAAAGGTGTTATAGCATGATAGCAATAGTAGATTACGGCGTAGGAAACCTGTTTTCCCTGATTTCTTCTTTTGAAAAAATCGGTGCAGATATTAAGGTTACATCCGACGCGGCGGTTATTGAGGCTTCGGACGGCATAATATTGCCGGGTGTAGGCGCATTCGAAGATGCCGCCCGAAAACTGCGTGACAGCGGTCTTGACCGTGTAATAATCGAGCAAGCAAAAAAAGGCAGAAAGCTTATGGGTATTTGTCTTGGTATGCAAATGCTTTTTGAACAAAGCTTTGAATACGGCTGTCATAAGGGTTTGGGTTTGCTTAAAGGTAATATAGTGCCAATGAAAGGCGATATACCCGAAAACTTAAAAATTCCTCACATTGGTTGGAATGCCTTGCACTTTGTGCGTGAGAGCGATTTGTTTAAATACATAAAGCCTGAAGACTGCGTGTATTTTGTTCATTCTTTTTATGCAACCGACTGCGACGACAGTGTGATTGCAACGGCAGAATACGGCAAAGAGCTTACTGCCGCCGTTCAAAAGAACAATGTTATGGGTTGTCAGTTTCACCCCGAAAAAAGCGGCGAAGTGGGGCTTAATATTTTACGCGCTTTTTGTGAAATGGAGTAGTACAAAAAATGATAATTTTTCCTGCAATAGATTTATTTGAAAAAAAGGCAGTCAGACTTTACAAGGGTGACTATCAAAATATTACGGTTTACAGTGAAAATCCCATTGAAATAGCGCGCGATTTTGAGCTTTGCGGTGCAACCCATATTCATATGGTAGATTTAGAGGGTGCAAAATACGGCACAACACCCAATATTGAAGCAGTAAAACAGGTTGCAACCGAAACAAAATTATTTGTCGAAATAGGCGGCGGCATACGGGATATGGCCACCGTAGAAAAGTATCTATCGGCAGGGGTCGGCAGGGTAATACTCGGTACCGCGGCGGTAACCGACAGTGAATTTTTAAAAGCGGCAGTCGAAAAATACGGCGAAAAAATTGCCGTAGGAGCCGATGTTAAGGACGGATGTATCGCCATTAAGGGTTGGTTGGAAAAATCTCGTATTACACTTGAAGACTTTTTAAGCAATATGCAAAATATCGGTGTTAAATATATAATTTGCACCGACATTTCAAAAGACGGCGCAATGCGCGGAACTAATCTTGAATTATATAAAGAATTGTCACAAAAATATTCAATGAACATTACGGCGTCGGGCGGCGTTTCAACGCTTGATGATGTGAAAAAGCTTCGTGAAATGAATCTTTATGCCGCTATAATAGGCAAGGCTTATTACACAGGTGCAATAAAGTTGCAAGACGCTTTGGAGGCGGCTTTATGATTACAAAAAGAATTATTCCCTGCCTTGACATAAAAGACGGCAGGGTGGTAAAGGGAACAAATTTCAAAGGCTTAAATGATGTATCATCGCCCGTAGAATTAGCTAAGGTTTATTCTGACTGCGGAGCAGACGAGCTTGTTTTTTATGATATAACCGCGTCATTTGAGGGCAGACGGCTGTTTACCGATATATTGACACAGGTTGCTTCTCAGGTGTTTATACCGCTTACCGTAGGAGGCGGAATAAATACGGTTGACGATTTTGACCGTGTGCTTAAATGCGGTGCCGACAAGGTGAGCGTTAATTCGGGTGCTATTAAAAACCCCGATTTAATAAAAGAAGCGGCTCACAAATACGGCGACCAATGCGTTGTGCTGTCGGTTGATATTAAGCGGGTTGACGGTGCTTTTCATGTGTTTGCCAAGGGCGGCAGAGAAGATACCCAAATTGAGGCTATAAGCTGGATAAAGCAGGGAGTCGAAAACGGAGCGGGCGAAGTGGTTGTAAATTCCATTGATACCGACGGTGTAAAGCAGGGCTTTGATATAGAACTGTTAAGGCTTGTCTGCGATGCTGTAAATGTGCCTGTAATTGCATCGGGCGGAGCCGGCAGTGTTCAGCATTTTATAGATTTATTTAAGCAAATTCCCGATATAGATGCAGGACTTGCGGCGTCGGTTTTTCATTTCGGCGAGATTGCTATACCCGATTTAAAACAAGAGCTTAATAAAAACGATATTATTGTGAGGTTATAATAATGATAAACATAGATGAACTTAAATTTGACGAAAAGGGTTTAATACCTGCCGTGGTTGTTGACAGCATTACAAAAAAGGTTTTAACCGTTGCTTATATGAATAAAGAAAGTCTTGAAATTTCTATGGAAAAGGGACTTACCTGTTTTTACAGCCGCTCACGCAACGAGCTTTGGCTTAAAGGAGAGACAAGCGGTAATTACCAGCACATAGTAAGTATTACTGCCGATTGCGACAATGACGCCTTGGTTGTAGCGGTTGAAAAAGACGGTCCTGCCTGTCACACAGGCACCGACTCTTGCTTTACAAATAAAGTTTGGCAATCACCCGAATTGCAGGAGTTTTCTATGCAGGGTCTTTATGATATGTTGATACAAAGAAAGACAGACAAGCCTGAAGGTTCATACACAACATATCTGTTCGAAAAGGGAATTGACAAAATACTAAAAAAAGTGGGCGAGGAATCCACCGAGGTTATTATTGCCGCCAAGGCAGACGATAAGCGTGAGACAGTCTACGAGCTTGCCGACCTTGCGTATCACGCAATGGTGCTTATGGCGCAGATGGGTATTTCGGTCGAGGATGTTCACCGTGAGCTGGCAAGCCGACACATTATTGACCATAAAGTAAAACAGGAAAAGATGACAAAGTGATGCTTTATAATTATCATACTCACACAACATACTGCGACGGTAAAAATACAGCGGAAGAAACGGTGCAAAAAGCTATTGAGCTGGGTCTGTCTGAAATCGGTTTTTCGGGTCATTCCTATACCGAATTTGATTTAGAACCGTGCATGACGCGCGAGGGCACCGAAAGTTATAAAAAAGAAATAAAAGCTTTAAAAGAAAAATATAAGGGCAAAATAAAAATACTGCTCGGCATTGAGTATGACTATCAAAGCGCAGAGCCGCTTGATGATTACGATTACATTTTAGGCTCGGTGCATTATATTTTAAAAAACGGCGAGTATCTTTGTGTAGATTACAGCCGCGACCTTCAGATTGACGCGGTTAACCGTCATTACGACGGAGATTTTTATTCATATATAGAAGATTACTATTCGCTGGTTTCCGACCTTTATAACAAAACAAAATGCGATATAATAGGTCACTTTGATTTAATTACAAAATTCAATTCCGACGGAAGCCTTTTCGATGTAAAGCACCCGCGCTATATTGCCGCTTGGAAATCGGCTGCCGACGCCGTTTTAAAAACCCCCGCCGCGGTTGAAATAAACACGGGCGGTATTGCACGGGGTTATCTGAAAAATCCCTACCCCGCAGAAGAAATAATCGATTATTTTAAGCAAAACGGGAAAAAACTGATTTTTTCATCCGACTGTCACAATAAAGAGTTTTTACTTTTCGGATACGAAGATGTAAAAAAATATCTTTAATAAATAAGAAAAGGAAGTTTTAGAAATGTCTGTAATCAGTGTTACAAAAGAAAATTTTAACCAAATCAAAAACAGCGACAAAACGGTGCTTCTTGATTTTTATGCCGATTGGTGCGGTCCGTGCCGTATGGTGTCGCCCATAGTAGATGAAATTGCCCAAGAAAATCCGCAGTATTTAGTGGGCAAAATCAATGTTGACGAACAACCCGAATTGGCCGCCGCCTTTAATGTTTCAAGCATACCTATGCTCGTTGTGATTAAGGGTGGAAAAACGGTAAATCAATCGGTGGGCGCAAGACCGAAATCTCAAATTTTGGCAATGCTTGAAGATTAAGCCTGAAACCCTTGCTCTTGTAAGGGTTTTCTTTAATTGACACACAGAAATATATGTGCTATTATTTTTTTATAAAATTTCGGAGGCATATATGAACAAGGTTTATGATGTTGTAATAATAGGCGGAGGTCCCGCGGGCTACAGCGCGGCGCTTTATGCCGCGTCGGCAGGGCTTGATACCTGTGTTTTAGAGCGTATGGCAGCCGGCGGTCAAATGTCGCTGACGGGCGAAATCGAAAATTACCCCGGCTTTGACGAGGGCATAGACGGTTTTACTCTCGGCATAAAAATGCAAGCCCAAGCCGAGAAATTCGGTGCAAAAACCGAGTATTGCGAGTCGGTTGCGGTTGATTTTAACGCTGAAATAAAAAAAGTAGTTACCTCATGCGGCGATTATCACGCAAAATCGGTAATTATCGCTTCGGGCGCCGACCCGAGAAAATTAGGCATAGACGGCGAAGAAAAGCTTATAGGTCGCGGTATTCATTACTGTGCGCACTGTGACGGCAGATTTTATAAAGATAAAACCGTAATTGTGGTGGGCGGCGGTAATTCGGCGGCGGCAGACGCGCTTTATTTGTCGCGCATTGCAAGAAAGGTTTACATTGTGCATCGACGAAATAAATTAAGGGCCGCCGAAATATACCAAAAATCGATATCAAAAACCGAAAATATCGAAATTTTGTGGGACTGTGAGCTTGAAAAGCTTATAGCCGACGACAGAGTGAACGGGGCAAAAATCAAGAATGTAAATACCGGCGATGTAACCGATATAAATTGTGACGGTATATTTATAAGCATAGGAAGGGAACCCTTGACAAGCTTTTTAAACGGTGCCGTAGAAACAGATTCAAACGGTTATATAATAGCCGATGAAACAACAAAAACCGATATTGACGGTGTGTTTGCGGCAGGCGATGTTCGCACAAAAGCACTTCGTCAGGCGGTAACAGCCGCGGCAGACGGTGCAGTCGCCGCACATTTTGCCGAAAGATACATTTCACAGGCAGAGTAGGGGGATATTTTATGAGACTTGTTTTAATTACAGCGCTCGGTGTGGGCGGCGCAACGGTAATCGGCTCGCTGATAGGCTTTATTTTTAAAAACCTGTCACATAAGTTTTCTGACATAATTTTGTCTTTTGCGTCAGGCGTAATGTTGGCGGCGTCTATATTGGGTCTTATTTTGCCGTCAATTGAAAGGGGCGGCAAATTAGGTTTGCTTTATGCCGTCATCGGAATTTTTGCGGGTGCTTTTTGCCTTAATTTAATAGATAAGCTGGTGCCGCACTTGCACAGACTTGCAGGCGGCGATACCGAAGGGCATAACAATGCTCAATTAAATAAGGTTATGCTTTTTGTAACGGCTATTGCAATTCACAATCTGCCCGAAGGCATTGTTTCGGGTGTCGGCTTCGGCTCGGGCGATACGGGACAGGCTTTGCTTATCGCAGGCGGTATTGCTCTTCAAAATATACCTGAGGGCATGGTAATTATAGCCCCAATGTTAGCGGCGGGCGTGAGTCCGCGAAAGACGTTTATATACGCCTTAATAACAGGGCTTATTGAAGTGGCGGGCACTTTTTTGGGGTATATTGCCGTCAATATTGCCACTGTGGTTTTACCGTTGGCACTCAGCTTTGCGGGCGGTGCAATGCTTTATGTAATAAGCGATGAGATGATACCCGAAACCCACGCACATGGCTCGCAACGAGGTGCTACATATTCATTGCTTATAGGTTTTTGTGTTATGCTTGCGGCGGATACTTTTTTATAAAAACGATTAAGAAACATAAAAATTTATAAAACTACTTTATATTTCCGGAGCTTTGTGGTAATATTATCTTAAATTCGGATGTAAACATTAAGGCGGTGAAAATGTTGAATATTTTGCATATGAAACATGTTCTCGAGGTGGCAAAAGCAGGTTCTTTAAGCAAGGCTTCAGAGTCGCTTTTAATTGCGGCGCCTAACATAAGCCGTTCTATCAAAGAGTTGGAAGCTTATCTCGGTATTACAATTTTCGAGCGCACACCCAACGGTATGAAGCCTACCCCCGAAGGCGAGGAGTTTATAAGCTTTGCAAAATCAATACTCGGTCAGATTGACGAAGTAGAAAAGTTTTATAAATCGGGAGCACCCAAAAAGCAAAAGTTTTCAATTTCGGTTCCCCGTGCGAGCTATATATCCGAAGCGTTTGCGGAATTTTCAAAATCACTGTCAAAGGACGCCGCCGAACTGTTTTACAAAGAAACAAATTCTCAACGCACCATTAAAAATATTTTAGACCACGACTATAAGCTCGGCATTATTCGCTATGCCGAGAATTACGATAAGCATTTTAAGATTATGCTTGAAGAAAAGGGCTTTCAGTATGAGGTTATTACCGAATTTACCTATAGACTTATCATAAGCGAAAACTGCCCGCTTGCAAAAAAGCAAAGTATAACCTTCGATGACCTTACCGATTATATTGAAATAGCACATGCCGACCCGTATGTTCCGTCTATGCCGCTTTCAAAGGTTGTAAAAGAAGAATTGCCCGAAAATATCGGACGCAGAATATTTGTTTTTGAAAGGGCAAGTCAATTTGATTTGCTTTCAACAAACCCCGAAACTTTTATGTGGGTATCGCCGGCGCCTAAAAAATTACTTGAACGCTATAATTTAGTACAAAGGGAATGTGCCGACAACAAAAAGGTATATAAAGATGTTCTGATTTACAAAAACGGATATAAGCTGTCAAAGCTTGACCGTCAGTTTATAACCTCACTTTGTGATTCGAAAAGAAAATATATGTAATCAACAAGCAATAAATAAAACAGTAAAATTATGTAGTGTTTTTTAATTGGGCAAATATGTTATCAATATTGATAATACCGGTTATCAATACTAAGAATTTACTTATCATATATAGATTGTTAAAATATTAACAAAGTCAATAAAGACGAGGTGAATTACGCTTCAATACACCTTGCGCACCTTAATAATCAGTTATGTAATTTTAATTAGGAGGACATAAAATGGACACCAAAGAGTATTTAATTGTAGACAGTGTGGAAAAGCTTGAAGAAGCTATTGACCGCACAAGACAGGCACAGAAAAAATTTGCAACCTTCACTCAAGAGCAGGTTGATAAAATTTTCTTGGCTGCCGCTTCTGCCGCAAACAAGGCAAGAATTCCTTTGGCAAAGCTTGCTGTTGAAGAGACCGGAATGGGCATAGTAGAAGACAAGGTTATAAAAAACCATTATGCTTCGGAATATATATATAACGCATATAAAAACACCAAAACCTGCGGCGTTATCGAAGAGGATACTGCTTACGGTATAAAGAAAATAGCCGAGCCTATCGGCGTAATAGCCGCGGTTATTCCTACAACAAATCCTACTTCAACCGCAATATTCAAATGCTTGCTTGCGCTTAAAACAAGAAATGCCATTATCATTTCTCCGCATCCGAGGGCAAAGAACAGCACCATTGCCGCCGCAAAGCTTGTGCTTGAAGCCGCAGTTGCCGCAGGCGCCCCCGAGGGCATTATCGATTGGATAGATGTTCCGAGCCTTGAAATGACAAACACGGTAATGAAAGAAGCTGACATTATTCTTGCAACCGGAGGCCCCGGTATGGTTAAAGCCGCTTATTCGAGCGGTAAGCCGGCGCTCGGCGTAGGCGCCGGAAACACTCCTGCAATTATTGATGACACAGCCGATATTGTGCTTGCCGTAAACTCAATCGTTCATTCTAAAACCTTTGACAACGGTATGATATGTGCTTCGGAGCAGTCGGTTATAGTTCTTGCAAGCATATATGATGCGGTAAAGAAAGAATTTGCAGCACGGGGCTGTTATTTCTTAAAGGGCGAAGAAATCGAGAAGGTTCGCAAAACCATAATTATAAACGGCGCGCTTAATGCTAAAATAGTAGGTCAGCCTGCCGCTAAAATAGCCGCTCTTGCCGGCGTTACCGTTCCCGAGGGAACAAAAATTCTTATCGGTGAGGTTGAAAGCGTAGAGCTTTCTGAAGAATTTGCTCACGAAAAGCTTTCTCCCGTACTTGCTATGTATAAAGCGGGCGACTTTGAAGATGCACTTTGCAAGGCGGAACACCTTGTGGCAGACGGCGGTTACGGACATACATCGTCGGTTTATCTTAACGCGGTTACCGAAAAGGATAAGCTTGATGAATTTGCAGCCCGTATGAAAACCTGCCGTGTTCTTGTAAACACACCCTCTTCTCACGGCGGTATCGGCGACCTTTACAACTTTAAACTTGCACCGTCTCTTACGCTGGGCTGCGGCTCTTGGGGCGGAAACAGCGTTTCCGAAAATGTGGGCGTTAAGCACCTGATCAATATAAAAACAGTTGCAGAAAGAAGAGAAAATATGTTGTGGTTCCGTGCACCCGAAAAGGTTTATATTAAAAAAGGCTGTCTGCCCGTAGCTTTAGATGAGCTTAAAAATGTAATGGGCAAAAGCAGAGCCTTCATTGTTACCGACACCTTCCTTTATCAAAACGGCTATACAAAGCCCATAACCGATAAATTAGATGAAATGGGCATTGCGCACACCACATTTTTTGATGTTCAGCCCGATCCGACGCTCAAAAACGCAAAGGACGGCGCAAAACAGATGGAAGCCTTCAAGCCCGACTGCATCATCGCTTTGGGCGGCGGCAGTGCTATGGACGCGGCAAAAATTATGTGGGTGCTTTATGAACACCCCGAGGTAGACTTCATGGATATGGCAATGCGCTTTATCGATATACGCAAGCGCGTTTACACCTTCCCCAAAATGGGTGAAAAGGCATACTTTATTGCAATTCCTACCTCTGCCGGTACAGGAAGCGAGGTAACACCCTTTGCGGTTATCACCGACGAAAAGACAGGTATTAAATATCCTCTTGCCGATTATGAACTGTTGCCTGATATGGCTGTTATAGACACCGATTTCCATATGAGCGCTCCTAAGGGACTTACTGCGGCTTCGGGCATAGACGCCGTTACCCACGCTCTTGAAGCCTATGCTTCTATGCTTGCCACCGATTATACCGATGGCCTTGCATTAAAGTCGCTTAAAACAATATTCGAATATCTGCCTCGCGCTTACGAAAACGGTCAAACCGATATCGAAGCTCGTGAAAAAATGGCTAATGCGGCAACAATGGCGGGTATGGCCTTTGCAAACGCATTCCTCGGTGTTTGTCATTCTATGGCTCACAAGCTCGGCGCCTTCCACCACCTGCCTCACGGCGTTGCAAACGCTTTGATGATTGAAGAAGTTCTGCGCTTTAACGCAAGCGAGGCACCGAGCAAAATGGGCACATTCTCACAGTATGATCATCCGCATACATTGGCTCGCTATGCCGAGGTTGCCGATTATTTGGGTCTCGGCGGCAAGACAAATGAAGAAAAACTTGAAAATCTTATTAAAGCAATTAACGACCTAAAGACTAAAGTAGGCATTAAAGAAACCATTAAAGATTATAATATCGACGAAAAAGATTTCCTTGGCAGGTTAGACGATATGACCGAGCAGGCATTTGACGACCAGTGCACAGGCGCTAACCCGCGTTACCCGCTTATGAGCGAAATCAAGCAGATGTATTTGAACGCTTACTACGGTAAGCATTTTACCGAAACGCAAAAGCCTACGGCGGCCGATATAGCAACTGCCGTTAAAACAAACAGCCGCAAGGGTAAGAAAGCTTAAGGAGGAAACAGTAATGAAACTTGACAGAGTTATTGCAGTAAGAAACAGCAAAACAATATACCGTGACGGTGAAAAGTGTATTAAGGTTTTCAATTCCGATTATTCAAAGGCCGATGTTTTGAATGAAGCGTTGAATCAGGCAAGAATCGAGGAAACAGGTCTTAATATTCCGAAAATTTTAGAGGTTACCATGATTGACGGCAAATGGGCTATTGTTTCGGAATTTATTAAGGGTAAAACCCTTAACCAGCTTATGCAGGAAAACCCCGATAAAAAGGATGAATATCTTGAAATGTTTGTTGACCTGCAAATCAAGATGCACTCAAAAACCTGCCCGTTGCTTAACAAGCTTAAGGATAAAATGAACAATAAAATAAGCATATCCGAGCTTGATGCCACAACCCGTTATGATTTGCATACACGGCTTGAGGGTATGCCCAAGCACAACAAGGTTTGTCACGGCGACTTCAACCCCAGCAACATTATTGTCGCACAAGACGGTACGCCTTATATAATCGACTGGTCTCATGCAACTCAGGGTAATGCTTCGGCAGATGTAGCCCGCACATATCTTTTGTTCTGGCTCGGCGGCGATATTGACGGCGCAAAAAAATACCTTGACCTGTTCTGCAAAAAGAGCAATACCGCAAAGCAGTATGTTCAAAAATGGATGCCTATCGTTGCCGCTTCACAGTCGGTTAAGGGCAACGAAAAAGAGCGCGAATTCCTCTTATCTTGGGTAGATGTAGTAGATTACGAATAAGAATAAAGGAGAAAAACAAATGAAAGTTACGGTATGCATAGGCAGTTCATGCCATATTAAAGGTTCACGACAGATAGTAGAGCAGCTTCAGTATCTTATTTCGGAAAACAAACTCGGAGATAAGGTTGAGCTCGGCGGCACATTTTGTATGGGTAAATGTCAGCAGGGCGTTTGCGTTACCGTTGATGAGGATTTTTATTCGGTGACACCCGACACTGTTGATGAGTTTTTTGAAAACAGTATTAAAGCAAGGGTATAAAATATGATTATTCAGGTTTGTGTCGGCAGCTCCTGCCACATAAAAGGATCGCCTGAAATTGTGGAGCTTCTGAAAAGCAATGTAGAAAAGTATCATCTTGAAAATGAGGTTACGCTTGCCGGCAGTTTTTGCATAGGCAGGTGTAATCGCGTTGGTGTTACCGTTCAGGTTGACGATGATATTTATACCGGCATAACAAAAGACAATTTCAGCGAGTTCTTTAAAGAAAATGTGTTAAATAAAATCGAAAGGGAGTAAGGGTGAATGCCTAACTGTTTAACACTTAAAAAATCAAACTGTAAAAACTGCTACAAATGCATACGCCACTGCCCCGTTAAAGCCATTCGTTTTTCGGGTAATCAGGCGCATATTATAGGCAATGAGTGTATCTTATGCGGTCAGTGCTTTGTAGTATGCCCGCAAAATGCAAAAGAAATAGTGGACGAAACCGAAAAGGTAAAGGTTTTGCTGCAATCAGGAAGTCCCGTAATTGCAAGTGTTGCTCCGTCGTTTGCGGCAAATTATGAGGGCGTCGGAATAAATGCCGTGCGCAAGGCATTAAAAAAGCTCGGCTTTTACGATGCAGAAGAAACCGCTGTCGGAGCTACAATTGTTAAAACAGAGTATGAAAGAATGCTTAAAGAGGACGAGCGGGATGTTATCATTACTTCCTGCTGTCATTCGGTAAATCTGCTTATTCAAAAGCATTATCCTGCGGCACTCGAATATCTTGCAGATGTAGTATCGCCCATGCAGGCGCACTGTAAGGATATTAAATCCCGTTTTCCAAATGCAAAAACCGTGTTTATAGGTCCGTGTGTGGCAAAAAAAGACGAAGCCGAGCATTATGACGGCATTGTAGATGCAGTGCTTACCTTTGAAGAACTTACCGAGTGGCTGAAAGCCGAAAATATAGAATTTGAGCCCGATATGGACAGTGACGCTTGCTCACGCGCGCGTTTCTTTCCTACGGCAGGCGGAATTCTTAAAACAATGTCGCTTGATACACCGGGCTATTCATATTTGGCAATTGACGGCGTAGAAAACTGTGTTGCGGCATTAAAGGATGTTATTAACGGCAGAATACATAAGTGCTTTATAGAAATGTCGGCTTGCGTAGGTAGCTGCGTCGGCGGTCCTGTTATGGAAAAATACCACCGTTGTTCTGCGGTTAAAGATTATATAGCCATTGCAAATTATGCAGGCGACAAAGATTTTGAGGTGTCGCAGCCTAAAGCGATAGAACTTAAAAAGAGCTTTGAAATGATTGAACAACGCTCACAGATGCCTTCCGACACCGAAATAAACAATGTTCTTCGCCAAATGGGCAAGTTTAAGCCTTCGCAGGAGCTGAACTGCGGTTCATGCGGGTATAATACCTGCCGCGAAAAAGCGATTGCCGTGTGTCAGGGTAAGGCGGAAATTTCAATGTGTCTGCCGTTTTTGAAAGACAAGGCAGAAAGCTTTTCGGATACTATTGTTAATAACTCGCCTAACGGCCTTATAGTGCTTAATGAAAATCTTGAAGTGCAGCAAATAAATAATGCGGCACGCAAAATTATGAACATTCGCTCTGCAAGTGATGTTTTGGGCGATCAGGTTATACGCATTCTTGACCCAACTGTGTTTATGAATGTTTTAAAAAGCGGCCGTGATGTTCATAATGAGCAGGTGTATCTTGCCGAATATAAGCGCTTTGTAGAACAAACCGTTGTTTATGATAAAGACTCAAGGTTGCTGGTGGGTATCATGCGCGATATTACAGATGAGCAAAATGAGCGTGATAAAAAAGAGAGCATAAGCCGCCAGACAATAGAGGTTGCCGACAAGGTTGTTGATAAGCAGATGCGAATTGTGCAGGAAATTGCGTCGCTTCTCGGTGAGACAGCCGCTGAGACAAAGATTGCTCTTGCAAAGCTGAAGGAGTCAATTACAGATGAATGACTTATGTGCCGATATAGGTTATAAAAGTATAAATCATTACGGTGAACAGCTTTGCGGCGACCATGTCGATATTGTGGAGCCCGATGACGAATCAACCGTTATTGTTTTATCCGACGGGCTCGGAAGCGGGGTTAAGGCGAGCATTTTGTCAACCCTCACTTCAAAAATTATATCAACAATGCTGGCCGAGGGGCTTTCATTGGAAGAATGCGTTAAAACCATTGCTGCAACATTGCCTGTTTGTTCGGTGCGCGGCGTGGCATATTCAACCTTTACAATTATACATTTAAAAAACAATCATACGGCAGAGCTTATTCAGTACGACAATCCGTACACAATAATCATTCGTGACGATAAAAATTGGGAATATCCCAAAACAGAAATGAATATAGGCGGCAAAAAGATTTATAAATCGGTCATAAATTTGCAGGAAAACGATATTTTTATTGCAATGAGCGATGGGTGTCCGCACGCCGGAATAGGAACAGCCTATAATTTCGGTTGGAAACGCGAGGATATCGCCGATTTTATGGAAACCTTGGCGCCTGTGGGCTATACTGCAAAAACTCTATCTACAATGTTGGTCAACGAATGTGACAAGCTTTACGGTCATCAGCCGGGTGACGATGCTACCGCATGTGTAGTGCGTATTCGCAAGCGTGAGCCTATGAATATGCTTTTCGGTCCGCCTTCTAACCGTGACGACGCCGACCGTATGATGTCACTTTTCTTCTCAAAAGAAGGAAAGCATATAATTTGCGGAGGCACTACATCTTCAATAGCGGCAAAATTTTTGCACAAGCCGCTTAAAACAAGCCTTAATTTTGAAAGCGGCGATGTGCCGCCCATTGCCGAAATTGAGGGTGTTGACCTTGTCACAGAGGGTGTTATCACCGTTAACAAGGTTTTGGAATACGCCAAGGATTATCTGGGCGAGAACAAGTATTATGAAGATTGGAGCTTTAAAAAAGACGGAGCGTCACTTATCTGCCGACTGCTTTTTGAAGAGGCTACCGATATAAATTTTTATGTTGGCAGGGCGGTAAATCCGGCACATCAAAACCCCGATTTGCCGATAAATTTCAACATTAAAATGAATCTGGTTGAAGAACTTTCAAAATGTCTTCAAAAGATGGGTAAGAAGATAAAAGTAAGTTATTTTTAAGGAGAATGTGTTATGGGAATAAGAAAATTTGATACTAAAGTGCAGCACTTAAAATATAAGGTTTTGCGCGAGGTTGCCCGCAACGCTTGGAATGACACCCTCCTTAATAATGTCACCGAAATACCAAAAACCATTGTACCGGGTAAAACCCCCACAATGCGTTGCTGTGTTTACAAAGAAAGGGCAATACTCAACGAGCGCGTAAGAATGGCCATGGGCGGAGACAAAGAAAACCCCAATGTTATTGAGGTTATTGACATAGCCTGTGACGAATGCCCTGCGGCGGGATACGAGGTTACCGATTCCTGTCGCGGCTGTTTGGCTCACCGTTGCGAGGATGTTTGCAAAAGGGGCGCAATATCCTTTGACCATAACCATGTGGCTCATATAGACAAGTCAAAATGCGTCGAGTGCGGACAGTGTGCAAAGGTTTGCCCTTATTCGGCAATCGTAAACCGTAAACGCCCCTGCCAGATTGCGTGTAAGGTAAAGGCGATTTCAATAAATAACGATAATGCCGCCGCAATCGACAACAGCAAGTGTATTCAGTGCGGGGCGTGCGTTTATCAATGCCCGTTCGGCGCCATTACAGATAAGTCTTACATACTGAATGTAATTGATTTTATTAAAAAGAGCAACAATAATTCGGCGTATAAGGTTTATGCCGCAGTCGCGCCGTCAATTTCAAGTCAGTTTACCTATGCCAAACTCGGTCAGGTTATAAGCGGACTTAAAAAGCTCGGATTCTTTACTGTTATTGAAGCGGCTCTCGGGGCGGATATGGTGGCTCAGGCAGAATCAAAGGAGCTTGCCGAAAAAGGATTTTTAACAAGCTCATGCTGTCCTGCTTTTGTTCAGTACATTAAATCTGCTTTTCCCGATATGCTGCCCTTTGTATCTCACAACCTTTCGCCTATGGCAACATTGGCAAAGTATATAAAGGAAACCGATAAAAACTCCAAGGTTATATTTATAGGCCCTTGCACCGCAAAAAAAGCCGAAGTTCAGCTTGAAAGTGTAAAGCCCTACATTGACGCTGTTATGACCTTTGAGGAATTGCAGGCGTTATTTGACAGTAAAGATATTGATATAACAACTCTTGAAGAGGATGTGTTGGATAACGCATCGTATTTCGGCAGAATTTTCGCACGCTCGGGCGGACTCAGCTGTGCCGTTGAACAAGGTCTTAAAGAACAGAATATTGAATTCGATTTGAAAGCGATTGCCTGCGACGGTATAGAGGAGTGCCGTATGGCATTGCTCAAAAAAAGCAAAAATGTTCTTGATGCAAACTTTATAGAAGGTATGGCGTGTGTAGGCGGTTGCATAGGCGGCGCAGGTTGCCTTACTCACGGCGAAAAGAATAAAGCCGAGGTCGATAAATACGGCAGAGAGGCTTACGAAAAAACTATTTCGGATGCCGTATCGTTCTTAAAATAAGCGGTAAAAAATTTACATTGTTAGATTTACAACTTCAATAATGCTAAAAAGCAGATACAAAAAGGTATCTGCTTTTTTATATGTAAAATATTGTGTTGTAACTTTATTTTTAGTATAATTTGTGATATAACTAAAAAATACGGACAAACCTCAAATATTTTCGCAAGTTAATTAACAGTCGTTGCAAAGTATGAAAAAGGCAGGGCTTTATGAAAAAATAGACGCCGATAACTTTAAAGACCGTATCGACGATGCGTTATACTACGCCACAAGCCTTTGCTCAAAATAGATAACAATTTATACTAAAATTAGATTTATGACATAATACACACAATTATACGCGATTTTGATTTCTGAATGCCGAGGGTGACATTCCTGCTTTCTTTTTGAAAAGGTTTGAAAAATAAGAGTAATTATCAGTGCCGATTTTTTCGCAGACAGCATATATGGGCTCTTTGGTTTTAAGCAACAGCTCTTTTGCTTTTTCAAGCCTTATGTTTGTGACATATTCGTTAAATGTGCAACCGTAATGTTCTTTGAAATCTTTGTAAAGACGGTTTTTTGAAATAAAAAATTTTTTACATATAAAGCCGACCGATAAATTTTCAGTTATATTTTTTTCTATAAATTCGGCAATTTCTTCAATAATTTCGTTTTGCTCGATTTCGATTGCGCTGGGAAAAGTTATATTCGCTAACAGCGATCTCAAGCTTTCTAACTGAATATCGGTAAACACCGGTAATTTTTTGTAAAGTTCCGATAGCTTTTTATTGTCGGAAAATGTAAATTTTTGGGGCGACTTTAAAGAGCGTATTCTACCCATCAATATATAACCCGCGGTAATTCCTGATTTTATTATCGGCATGGCGGAATCATAAAGTCCTAAATGACACATATGGCATTCATACTTTCCGCTGTTTTTGCACCTGTTCAGCAATTTGTAATCCGATTGAGAACATTTTTCTTTTATACTGTTGTCAGATTGCATAACCAAACAAAAATCCTCATCTTTTTCATGCGGAGAAATTGAATTTCCGTCAAGATCCAAAAAGACTATGGTTATTCCTGTAAGACTTTTTAAATCTTTTAAAATTTCGGTTATTTGCTGTGTGTTATATTTTATTTTCATAAGTAATCACCGTATATGCGTTTTTTCATTATTGTACTCTGTTTGGGAAAATATTGCAATATTTTAGGAAGATATTTATTTCAATTATGCTAACAGCTCGGTATAATCGTGACATAGGAGGGTGATTTACTTGTTTAATTTGATTTCAATTTTGGCTATTGTAATTCTATGCTCACTTCAGGGTGTGTTGAAAAAGCCATATACCGATAAAACAAAAGGCAAGGGAGTTTATTTTTTTACTGCTGCAACAGCGTTTTTTGCTTTGGTGTTTTTTGTTATATCTGCAGACGGTTTTGAGTTTAAAATAGGGGTACTGCCGTATGCTGCTGCTTTTGCGATATTTTATTGCTTATCAACGGTGTTTACGGTTTTAGCGGTGCCGATTGGCCCACTTTCGCTTACCACTTTGATGATATCATATTCTTTGTTGTTGCCCACATTTTACGGCATTTTATTTTTAGATGACAAAGTGACCACAGGGCTTGTTGTGGGAATTGTTTTGCTTTTGATTTCAATATTTTTAAGCAACGGTAAGATAGAAGGTACAGGAATATCTGTAAAATGGCTTGTATATGCGGCGATTGCTTCGGTTTCAAACGGTATGTGCTCGGTTATGCAAAAGATGGAGCAAGTAGCGTTTGATGGTGCTTTTAAAAACGAATTTATGATAATGGCTTTAACCATAGTAATGGTTGTTATGATTTTGATGATTTTTATTAAAGAGAGAAAAGAAATTAAATTCTATGTTAAATCGGGCTGGCTTATATGTACGGCTTGCGGAGTTATGAATGGAATGGTAAATCTTTTGACGATGGTTGTTATGGGTAAAATGCCGCTTTCCGTTTTTTATCCTGTGCTTTCTGCGGGCGGCTTGCTTGCAACCTATTTGCTTTCAAAATTTATGTATAAAGAAAAGCTTACCAAACTACAGTTTGCCGGACTTATGGTTGGTATGGTTTCGGCAGTGTTTTTAAATATCTAAATTTGAATAACGGGTTTACAAATTTATTTTAAATTGTAAAAGGAGGGGCATTGTATGTCATCACTGAGCATTGAAAGCAAAAAAATAAAAATTGCTGATTTGGGTGATCCGAGCACGGTTCCTGCGGTGTTTAAAACTAAAAATGTTCAACAACTTACTAAAAATTATTTAGATGAAGATGACGGCGTTTATGTAGGATACGGTTTTATAGATGATGTTTTTCCTTACAAAAAACAATGTATGTACGGCAGAGAGCTTAAGGAAAAGCAGATGATGAGCGTTGCTCTTGAAAATGAATATTTAAAGGCGGTTTTTCTGCCTGAGCTTGGCGGCAGGCTTTGGTCGCTGTATGATAAAAAACAAAAAAGAGATCTGTTACTTACAAACAATTCAGTCACTTTCTGCAATCTTGCTCTTTGCGATGCCTGGTTTTGCGGCGGCGTCGAATGGAATTTCGGACTAATCGGTCACAGTGTTTACACATGTTCACCGTTGCATACAGCCGTTCTTAAAACTGATGACGGAACACCCGTTATCCGTTTTTATGAGTATGAACGAATTCGCGGCTGTGTGTATCAGGTTGATGCTTGGTTGCCCGATAACTCTGAAAATTTGTTTGTCGGTGTGCGGCTTTATAATCCCAATCAACAGGTTGTACCTACATATTGGTGGAGCAATATTGCAGTTGAAGAATTTGAAGGCGGCAGAATAATTGTTCCCGCTAATGAGGCGTATATAAATTCATCAGAAGACGGTGCGGTACGAAAAATAAAAAGTTTTATTTCAGACGGAGTTGATATTACATATCCCACACAGAATAAAAATGCGATAGACCACTTTTGGCGAACTAAAAATGCCGAAAACAAATATATTTGTGCTTTAGATGCAGACGGTTACGGTATTTGCCAGGCATCAACTTCGGTGCAAAAGGGCAGAAAGCTTTTTGTGTGGGGTCAAAACAGGGGTTCAAATAATTGGCAAAAATTTCTTCGCACAGACGGAAATAACGGACATTATATAGAAATTCAAGCAGGTATAGGTCAGACACAATATGAATGTGTTCCAATGCCGCCGGGAGCTGTTTTTGAATGGGTTGAAAGTTACGGTGCGATAAAAATAGATAAAGACATTGCTCATGGGGAATATTCCGCAGCGCAGAAAACAGTGAATGAATATGTTTCAAATTTAGAGCTTGAAAATATTTTTAAAAACGCAACACATTTAAAACGCAAAGCCGATAAGGTCATTTTGCGGGGCAGTGGCTGGGGTGCTTTAGAGTGTGAGTGTAAAAAAAGCGAGTTCGGATATCCCATGCCTGAGCATCTTGATTTTGGCGAGACAGGTTACGAACAGCAGCCTTGGCTTTCACTGCTTAAAAACGGTACAATCGGCAATTACGATTCTGACAAGGCATCTGTTTCGTGGATATGCGGCAACAGGTTTAAACAGTTGCTTGAAAAAGCGGTTTTAAATAAAGACAGCAAAAATTGGTATGCTTATTTGCAACTCGGCACAATAGCGCTGTCGGAAAACGATAGCGTGTCAGCCGAAAAGAATCTTAAAAAGTCTTTAAAATATGCGAAAAACGCTTGGACTTTTTACGTGATGGCGTGTTTTGAATATAAATACGGAACACCGAAAACCTCAGCAGATTTTGTAATTAAATCTTTAAATAGCAATAACAGTGATATTTCACTGGTTCGTGAAAATTTGAGAATTTTAAATGAACTTGAATGTTACGGAGAAATTATTAAGCAGATAAAAAAGTTGCCCTTTGAAGCGGCACACGACGGCAGGGTGCTTTTGTATTTGATTTCTGCTTATGTTAACACGGGTAAAGCGGAGGAAGCCAAGGAAGTTTTTGATCTTTACGGCGACACGGTTATTACCAATATAAGAGAGGGCGAATTGTTGCTTACTTATTCTTGGATAAAAATGAAAAAACTGCTCGATAAAGCAGAAGGAAAAGAAAGTGATGCAGAGCCTTTGGTTCCCGATAAATTTGAATTCAGAATGACAATGTAATAATATGATTTATCCCGAAACACCATATAGCTATCAGGCATCGCTTGGCGATGCCTTTTTTATGTAAAAAATCTAGTGTTGCGAGCGCTATACTCTGTATTTACTTTTTGAAATGTTTATGTTACAATAAATCAATTAGTTTGATTTATAATAAATTATAGAATCAGAGAGGGTGAGAATGTGCAGGATAAGTTCATTTTACATTCAAAATATAAGCCTACTGGTGACCAACCGCAGGCGATAGCAAGGCTTACCGCGGGCGTCGAAAGCGGTATGAAAGAGCAGGTTTTATTGGGTGTTACCGGTTCGGGAAAAACCTTTACAATGGCGAATATTATAGCCAATGTAAATAAGCCGACTTTAGTTCTTGCTCATAATAAAACCCTCGCCGCACAGTTGTGTTCAGAATTTCGCGAATTTTTCCCCGAAAATGCGGTGGAGTATTTTGTGTCCTACTATGACTATTATCAGCCGGAGGCATATATACCGGGCACCGATACCTATATTGAAAAAGACAGCTCCATAAATGATGAGATTGACAAGCTTCGCCACAGCGCCACCTGCGCGCTTTCAGAGCGGCGTGATGTTATAATTGTTGCATCTGTTTCGTGCATATATTCGCTCGGCAACCCGATTGATTATCGAAACATGGTAATATCACTTCGCACGGGTATGCAAAAAAGCCGTGATGAGCTTATTCACAAGCTGGTAGATTTGCAGTACGAACGCAACGACATTAACTTTGTACGAAACAAATTTCGCGTTCGCGGCGATACGGTAGAGGTGTATCCTGCATACTCTTACGGTAATGCTTTGAGAATTGAATTTTTCGGGGATGAAATTGACCGAATAAGCGAAATAAACACACTTACGGGCGAGGTTAAGCAGTTTCTGCTTCATACTGCAATATATCCTGCGTCGCATTATATTGTGCCGCAGGATAAGCTTGAGGATGCGCTCAATGACCTTAAAAATGAAATGGAAGAGCGCGTTGCCTTCTTTACCGAAAACGGCAAACTGATTGAGGCGCAGCGTATTCGTCAACGCACCGAATATGACATTGAAATGTTGCGTGAAATAGGTGTGTGCAAAGGCATAGAAAACTATTCGCGCGTGCTTTCGCGCAGAGCACCCGGCAGTACGCCGTCAACCTTGCTTGACTATTTTCCCGATGATTTTCTCCTTTTTGTTGACGAATCGCATGTTACATTGCCGCAGGTGCGCGGTATGTTCGGCGGCGACAGAGGGCGTAAAGACAACCTTATAGAATACGGCTTCCGTCTTCCGTCGGCTTATGACAACCGACCGCTTAATTTTGAGGAGTTTTACAATCATATAAATCAGGCGGTGTTTGTGTCGGCGACACCCGGTGATTTTGAAAAAGAACATGCAGCGCAGATAGTTGAGCAGGTAATAAGACCGACAGGTCTTTTAGACCCTGTAGTCACGGTTAAGCCAAGCGACGGACAGATAGACGATATTGTATCGCAGATAAATATGCGCGTTGCAAAGAAAGAGCGCGTGCTTATAACAACCCTTACCAAGAAAATGGCAGAGGACCTTACCGAATACCTCGAAAACCTTGATATTAAAGTGCGTTATATGCACTATGATATTGACACGATAGAGCGTATGGAGATTATACGCGATTTGCGGCTCGGCGAGTTTGATGTGCTTGTGGGCATAAATCTGCTAAGAGAGGGTCTTGATATACCCGAGGTGTCGCTTGTTGCTATACTTGACGCCGATAAAGAAGGCTTTTTGCGCAGTGAAACCTCGCTTGTGCAAACAATAGGCCGTGCCGCGCGTAATGCGGACGGCGAGGTAATAATGTATGCTGACAGTGTTACACGATCTATGGAAAACGCTATTCGCGAGACCGAGCGCCGCAGAAACGTTCAGCAGGCGTATAACAAGTCGCACGGCATAACGCCTAAAACCATTGTCAAGGATGTTCGGGATATTATTGAAATCGGCACTAAAGCAGAGGGTGAAAATACCGATAAAAAGCTTTCGCGTGCCGAAAAAGAAATGCTTATTAAGCGTCTTACCGCCGAGATGAAGCAGGCGGCTAAAATTCTTGAATTTGAGCATGCGGCGTATCTGCGTGACCGAATTGAAAAATTGAGAAAATCAAAATAATATAAACCTTTTCAAATAAAAGGGGAAACATTTATGAAACTTACAAAAAGCGAAGAATACAAGCTTTTGTACTTACTGCTTGATATGGGCGAAATGATGTTTTGCTCGGGCGGTGAGGTTCGCCGTGTTGAAAACACCCTGTCGCTTATGGGCAGGGCTTACGGCGCAACCGAAACCAATGTGCTGGTAATTCCTACAAGCATTGTAATTACAATGAAGTTTTCAGACGGAAATCTAATAACCGAAAGTCGACGCGTCGGAAATCCGGGCAGCAACAAGCTGTGGCGGCTTGAAGGGCTTAATGCATTAAGCAGAAGATGCTGTGAGCAGCCTTTGCCTGTCGAGCAACTTGAATCAGAAATTAAAAATTGCCGAATACCCACAAACCCTTGGAAGTTTTATTTGGGCTCGGCATTAGCTGCGGGGGCTTTTGCCGCATTTTTCGGCGGAAATATATTCGACGGCATTGCCGCGGCAATTTTTGCATTGCTTGTCGGATTGTTTCAGCGAAGGTTTGCGTCAATATTTCCAAACAATATAATATTTAACATTGTTTGTTCGTTTTCGGTAGGCGTTTTGATTTTTACTGCCGCAAAGCTTCTGTCGTTTGTAAATGTCGATATGGTTACAATAGGGGTAATAATGATATTGATACCGGGCGCGGCTTTTACAAATTCGGTGCGCGATTTGTTGGTGGGCGATACCATATCCGGACTTATGCGTTTTGTTGAGAGTATTCTTTGGGCGGCAGGCCTTGCCATAGGCTTTATACTTGCTATGTTGCTTTTAGGGGGTATAACTCTGTGAAAGATATAATCATTCAACTTTTAACCGGGATGTTGGGTTCGCTTGGTTTTGCGCTGTTGTTCGGACTTAAAAAGAAATATCTTTTGAATGCGGCATTGGGCGGGCTTATCTGTTGCGCGCTTTATCAGGTGGGACTGTTAATTTTTGGCAGTATATTTTTAGCTTGTCTTGCCGCTTCGGCTTTTTGCGCGCTTTACAGTGAAGTTACCGCAAGATTAAAAAAGGCCCCTTCAACCTTATTTTTTATAACATCGGTTATTCCGCTTGTTCCCGGGGGTTCACTTTACTATGCATGCAGTAATGCCGTTATACGCGATTGGGAAAAGGCAAAATACTTTTCAATGCTTACATTGCAGTATGCTCTTGCCATAGCGGCGGGCGCCTGCGTTGTTTGGGCGATAATGATTACTGTTGAAAACATAAAAAAGAATAAGCAAACAAGCAGTGAAAATCAGTAATGTTTGTTTAAAATTTTTGTTGACAAACGCTATTGTTGGTGTTATTATATTTTAGCGTGCGAAATTATGCGTAGTTTCGTTATGTCTGATTTTCTGAGAAAGGAGATAGTGAATAGTGCCTACCTTTAACCAATTAGTTCGTAGCGGTCGTGAAACCGTTGAGAAAAAGGCTAAGGCTCCTGCTCTTTTAAAGGGTTACAACTCTATGAAGCGCAACCTTACCGACAACGATTCACCCCAAAAGCGCGGCGTATGCACAGCTGTTAAGACTTCTACACCTAAAAAGCCTAACTCTGCTCTTCGTAAAATTGCCAGAGTACGTCTTTCAAACGGCATCGAAGTTTCGGCCTACATTCCCGGTATCGGCCACAACCTGCAGGAACACTCCGTTGTTCTTATTCGTGGCGGCCGTGTAAAGGATTTACCTGGTGTTCGTTACCAAATCATCAGAGGAACCCTTGATACACAGGGTGTTGCAAACAGAATGCAAAGCCGTTCAAAGTACGGCGCAAAGCGTCCTAAAGCAGGTGCGAAGTAATTTTTAGAGAACAGACAATCTCTGCTGTCAAACCGGCAGACTTTATATATATTAAAAGTCTTGCTTGGTGTAACGGGAATTTGTCAACTCGAGTACCTATGATATCATTCCTATGAAGGAGGGAAGTACAATGCCAAGAAGAGGCTTTATTGCAAAACGTGATGTTTTGCCCGATCCTATCTACAATTCAAAAAAGGTTACACGCCTTATCAACAACATTATGCTTGACGGTAAAAAGGGCGTAGCCCAGAAGATAGTTTACGGTGCATTTGACATTATCAGTGAAAAAACAGGTAAGGACCCGCTCGAAGTATTCGATGCTGCTATGGAAAACATTATGCCTCAGCTCGAATGTAAGGCGGTTCGTAAGGGCGGTGCAACCTATCAGGTTCCGTTCGAGGTTCGTCCTGAAAGAAAGCAGACTTTGGCGCTCAGATGGCTTACAATGTTCAGCCGTCAGCGTTCGGAGCGTACAATGAAAGAGCGTCTTGCAGCCGAAATTATGGATGCTACAAACGGCTTGGGTAACGCCGTTAAGAGACGCGAAGAAATGCACAGAACAGCAGAAGCAAACAAAGCTTTTGCTCATTACAGATGGTAATTTGTTAAATACCGCGTAAAACGCGGATGGAGGTTAAAATGCCAAGAAAAGTATCTCTTGAAATGACAAGAAATATTGGTATTATGGCTCATATCGACGCCGGTAAAACTACTACCACCGAGCGTATCCTTTTCTACACCGGTGTAAACCGTAAGATGGGTGAAACTCACGACGGCGGCGCTACCATGGACTGGATGGCTCAGGAGCAGGAGCGTGGTATTACCATTACTTCTGCTGCTACCACATGTTTCTGGAAAGACCATCGTATCAATATTATCGACACCCCCGGACACGTTGACTTTACGGTTGAAGTTCAGCGTTCGCTGCGTGTGCTTGACGGTTCTGTAACCGTGCTTTGCGCAAAGGGCGGTGTTGAGCCTCAGTCTGAAACCGTTTGGCATCAGGCTGACGAATATAAAGTACCCCGCATGATCTATGTTAATAAAATGGACATTATGGGTGCCGATTTTTATCACGTGCTTGATATGGTTAAAGAACGCTTCAACTGCAATGCAGTTCCGATTCAGCTTCCTATCGGCAGTGAGGACACATTCAGAGGTATCGTTGACCTCGTAAACAACGATGCCGAAATTTATTATGACGATCTCGGTAAGGATGTTCGCCACGAGCCCATCCCCGACGATATGAAAGAGCTTGCCGCAAAGTATCGTACCGCTTTGATTGAGTCTATTGTTGAAATGGACGACGAACTGATGGAAAAATACTTTGAGGGTGAAGAACCCACGGTTGAGCAAATGAAGGCCATTATCCGTAAGGCTACAATAGCCAACGAAATGGTTCCTATCTGCTGCGGTACATCTTACCGCAACAAGGGTGTTCAGCCGCTTCTTGACGCCATTGTTGATTATATGCCGGCTCCTACCGACGTAGAAGCAATAAAGGGTGTTAATCCCGATACCGGCGAAGAAGAGCAAAGAATTTCTTCTGACACCGAGCCTTTTGCAGCCCTTGCATTTAAGATTGCCACCGACCCGTTTGTCGGTAAGATTTGCTATTTCCGCGTATATTCCGGTACAGTAGATGCCGGCGCGGGAGTTTACAACACAGTTAAGCAAAACCGCGAAAGAATGGGTCGTATTTTACAGATGCACGCCAACCACCGTGAAGATCTTGAAACCTGCTACGCAGGTGATATAGCAGCGGCTGTCGGTCTTAAAAACACTACAACCGGCGACACTCTTTGCGATGAAAAGCATCCGATTATTCTTGAGTCAATGAACTTCCCCGAGCCTGTTATCCGTGTGGCCATTGAGCCTAAAACCAAAGCAGGTCAGGAGAAAATGGGCATTGCGCTTTCAAAGCTTGCCGAAGAAGACCCGACCTTTAAGTGCTACACCGATGAAGAAACCGGTCAGACAATTATTGCAGGTATGGGTGAGCTTCACCTTGAAATCATTGTTGACCGTTTGCTCCGTGAATTTAAGGTTGAAGCAAATGTAGGCGCACCTCAGGTTGCTTATAAAGAAAGCATTCGCAAGAAGGTTGACCACGAGACTAAGTACAAGCGCCAGTCAGGCGGTTCGGGTCAGTACGGTCATGTTAAGATTATTCTCGAGCCTAACGAAACAGGTAAGGGATATGAATTCATTAACGCCGTTACAGGCGGTACTGTTCCGAAGGAATACATTCCTGCGGTTGACCAAGGTATTCAAGGCGCATTACACGCAGGTGTTCTTGCAGGCTATCCGGTAGTTGATGTTAAGGTAACTCTTTATGACGGTTCTTACCACGAAGTTGACTCTTCCGAAATGGCATTTAAGATTGCAGGTTCTATGGCATTTAAAGAAGCTTGCCGTATTGCCGACCCTGTTCTTCTTGAACCTATAATGAAGGTTTCGGTTATTGTTCCTGAAGAGTATATGGGCGATGTTATCGGCGACCTTAACTCACGCCGCGGCGAAATACAGGGCTTTGAAGAACGCAGCGGTCTTAAGCAGATTAATGCGCGCGTACCTCTCGGCGATATGTTCGGTTACGCTACCGACCTTCGTTCTAAAACTCAGGGACGCGGTCAGTATGTAATGGAACCCGACGGTTATAAGGAAGTTCCGAAGAGCATTGCTGAAAAGATTATCTCTAACAGAACAAAGAACAACTAATCTTTTCAAACTTTTAAATAATGCTTGAAATTTTAAGCTTTATTTGGTAAACTATAATTAAATAAACAAACACTTAATGTTTTAAGGAGGAAAATTCAAATGGCAAAGGCAAAATTTGAACGTAACAAGCCGCATGTTAACATCGGTACAATCGGTCACGTTGACCATGGTAAGACCACTCTTACCGCAGCAATCACCAAGTATCTTTCTCTTAAGGGTCAGGCACAGTTTGAAGACTATGCAAACATCGATAAGGCTCCTGAAGAAAGAGAACGCGGTATCACAATCAACACAGCACACGTTGAGTATGAAACCGACGCACGTCACTATGCTCACGTTGACTGCCCCGGACACGCTGACTATGTTAAGAACATGATCACCGGTGCTGCTCAGATGGACGGTGCTATCCTTGTTATAGCTGCTACCGACGGTCCTATGGCTCAGACTAAAGAGCATCTTCTTCTCGCTCGTCAGGTTGGCGTTCCGTCAATCGTTGTATTCATGAACAAGTGCGATCAGGTTGATGACGAAGAACTCCTCGAACTCGTTGAGATGGAAATTCGCGAGACACTTGATAAGTATGAATTCCCCGGTGATGATACTCCTATCATCAAGGGTTCTGCTCTTGTTGCTCTTGAATGCACTTCTAACGATCCCGAAGCCCCCGAGTATGCTCCTATTAAGGAACTTATGGATGCTGTTGATAACTATATTCCTACTCCTGACCGTAAGGCAGATATGCCCTTCCTTATGCCTATCGAGGATGTTATGACCATTTCTGGCCGTGGTACCGTTGCTACCGGCCGTGTTGAACGCGGTAAGCTTAATGCAGGCGATGAAGTAGAAATTATCGGTCTTACCGAAGAACGCGCTAAGACAGTTGTTACTTCAATGGAAATGTTCCGTAAAACTCTTGATTACTGTGAAGCAGGCGATAACGTTGGCGCACTTCTCCGTGGCGTAGGCCGTGATGAAGTTGAACGCGGTCAGGTTCTCTGCAAACCCGGCTCAATCAATCCTCACACTAAGTTCCATGGTCAGGTTTACGTTTTGACCAAAGAAGAAGGCGGTCGTCATACTCCTTTCTTCAACAACTACCGTCCTCAGTTCTATTTCAGAACTACCGACGTTACCGGCGTTGTATCTCTTCCCGCAGGCACTGAAATGTGCATGCCCGGCGATAATGTAGAGATGGATGTTGAACTCATCACTCCTATCGCTATTGAAGAAGGCCTTCGTTTCGCTATCCGTGAAGGCGGACGTACCGTAGGTTCAGGCGTTGTTACAAAGATTAACGGTTAATTTGCCGTTGATAAACTGAAGTTTAAGTCCAAGGCTTTGTAAAAAAAGCTTTGGACTTTTTTCATTTTTTCAGATATGTTAAAATTTCACTTTTTTCGACGGGAAAATTTGACATATAAAATGATTGTTTTAGTTTAAATATCACAAAAAATATAAATTTTATGTGCAAAATATATATATTTTATATTGACATAGTATACAAATTACTGTATAATATATTCACGTTTATATGCAATGTTGGGTAATCTTGCTATATGCGTAAAAATGATTTTTGAAAAAACTCTGATTTTTCGTTAATTGCTTAGAAAAAACGGTTAATTTCAGTCGATTTCAGAATTCGATTTAAAATAAAAACAGAGAGGATGAAATTATTATGAGCAAGAAAATTGCAAGGTATCTGTCAGTTGTTTTGGCGGTATCTGTTTTATTTTCTGGATTTTCCTTGCAAGTAATAACTGCGTACGCAGACACAGCAGGTGAGGTTTCTGTTGATTCAAAAACGGTTGCAAGCTCTGATTCGGAGCTTTTTGACTATGTTGAGTACACCGCAGATCACGCTGTAACCGACAATGCTGCGGCTGATGTCAATATTCCGATTGGCGCGTACGTTGCCGACGGTGCCGATGTTGCCGTCGAAAATAATTCGCTTAAGTGGACTTCTGGTGAAGGCAATGTAACCTGGTCATTTGAAGCGACTCAAACAGCCCTTTATAATCTTGAATTTGTATGGGAGCCGTGTCAAAGCGGAATCAACCCTGAATTTTCAATTTTAATTGATGGCAAATGCCCTTTTGAAGAGGCTGAAAATATTGTCCTTTCAAGATTATGGAAAAACGCTAAAGAAGAACCGCGAAATGATGCACAGGGCAACGAATATGCTCAAGAGCAGGTTGAAGTCGGAGGCAAAATTTCCTCTTTGGCGCGTGACAGCGAGGGCGCAACCGTAGGTCCCTTTGAATTTGCGCTTACTGCCGGCAGACATACGCTTACCGTAGTTTCTCCTGAGCAGGATATTATCTTTTACAGCATTGCATTTACCAAGCCCGAGGAAATTAAAAGCTATGCCGAAGCAACATCCTCTTACGAAGTTAAATCTTTAGATGCCGATGTTATTACGATAGAAGGTGAGTCGGCTGATGTAAAATCATCCAACTCGATTATTCCTAAATCCAATAACAGCAATGCGGGCATGACGCCGAGCCATAAGTATCTCACCAAGATAAACTATATAGGCGGTACTTCATGGCAACATTCCGGCAGCACAATTACCTGGAATTTCAATGTTGAAAAGTCGGGATACTATTACCTTAATTTGCGTTATAAGCAGAGTGACCTTGTAAATGGCGAAAGCTGGCGTTGGCTTAAGATTGACGGTAAAACTCCCTTTGAAGAGGCCAAGTCGCTTAAGTTCCCGTACGACACTTCATGGAAGTATTACAACTTTGCCGATGAAAAAAATGAACCATATTATTTCTATCTTGAAGAGGGTCCGCACACGGTTTCGTTGGAAGTAACCGTAGGCGATATGTCTAAGTATTTTTACGAGCTTTCAAAGATAGTTGATGTTCTGGGCGACGAATACATAAAGATGGTTATGATTACCAGTGAAGACCCCGATGTAAGCCGTGACTACGACCTTGACAAACAAATTCCCGGTTTTCTTGACACCCTAACCGATTGCAGCAATAAATTAGGCAAGCTTTCGGAAGAAATGACAGGCGATAATGGTCAGGCTTCTCAGGCGGTTTCCGCCATGAAAAATATGAAGCGTGTAATTGACAATATGATAAAAAGTCCTTATATCGCTCAACAGTATGTAAAAGACTATTATACCAACTACACATCTATCGGCTCATGGCTTTACGATATGATAAGTATGCCCCTCGCGGTTGATCAAATTCAGTTTGTACCTGCCGGTAAGAATTATGTAAACAATAATGCCAATTTCTTTGAGCAGCTTGCTTATGATACGGTTCGTCTTGTATCATCCTTCAGCAACGATTATTCGCTTACCGATGCTGACGCAGAGAGCGAAAACACCATTCGTCTTTGGGTTAACTGGGGTCAGGATCAGGCCGCAGCGCTTAATTCGCTTATCGAAGACTCGTTTACACCTAAAACCGGAATCAGCGTCAAGGTTGAAATAGTTAACGCGTCACTCATTAACGGTATATTGGCGGGCAATTACCCCGATATGTCGCTTCAAATGGCGCGTACCGAGCCTGTAAACCTTGGCATTCGCGGTGCTTTGGCCGATCTTAAACAGTTTGATGATTACGACCAAGTGCTCGAACGCTTTCAAGACGGAGCTGAGGTGCCCTATACATATAACGGTGCCGCATACGCTTTGCCCGATACTCAAAACTTTATGTTAATGTTCTACCGTAAAGATGTGCTTGAGGAACTTGGTCTTGAAGTTCCGAAAACATGGGATGAATTTTTACACTGCGCTACGATTATTCAGCGCAACAATATGAATGTTTATGTTCCGTTTACTCAAATTACAACCTCTACGGTTGTAAATCAGGGTATAGGCAACCTGCATTTGTATCCTACACTTATGTGGCAGAACGGTCTTTCGATATATAATGAAGAAAGAAACGCCACCGCAATAGCAAGTAAATCGGCGCTTAATGTATTTAAGATGTGGACTGATTTCTATCTTAAGTATGGTTTCTATAAAGAAGCCGATTTTTATAACAGACTGCGTGTAGGTGTAATGCCTCTCGGCATTGCCCCGTACACGACCTATATGCAATTCTATTCGGCAGCCCCCGAAATTCGCGGCAGATGGAGTATTGCAACAGTGCCCGGCACCGTTGCAGAGGATGGCTCAATTAACCGTTCGGTTGCAGGTTCGGGCACAGGTTGTGCAATTATTAAAAAGTCGAACAAACAAGAACAGGCTTGGGAGTTCCTCAAATGGTGGACCTCTGCCGATACTCAGAAAAGATATAACAATAACCTGCAGTCATTGCTCGGCATGATAGGCCGTACAGCCGTGTCTAATGTTGAGGCGTTTAATTCACTTGCTTGGGACAAAAACGACCTCACCGTGCTAAACGAACAGTGGAAACAGGTAAATGAAGTCGGCGAAGTTCCCGGATCTTATGATGTAACGCGTGCTATTGACCAGGCATTCTGGGCAGTTCTTGAAGACGACGCTAAGGTTAAAGACTCGGTTACCAAGTGGTCAAAGGTTGCCGACCGTGAAATTGAGCGTAAAATTAACGAATACTTTTAAGGAGGAGAGAGCAAATTATGTTTAACAATAAAAACGGCAATGCGGCGGTAATGCCTGCGGCGTCAAAAAAATTAAGCAAAGCTTCAAAAGATAAAATCTTGACCGAGCATATACCCATGCTTATAATGCTTGCTCCCTTCTTGATTTTCTTCTTTGTATTCACTGTTTTGCCTATACTGTCGTCTATGGTACTTAGTTTTACCTCATTCGATATGATTTCATCGCCTAAGTTCATAGGTATTGACAATTACCGCCGAATGATTGTTGAAGATGCAACCTTTGGCACTACCGCAAGAAATACGCTTGTGTTTGCAATTATTGCAGGCCCGTTAGGCTTTTTGCTTTCGTTTGTACTTGCTTGGTTTGTAAACGAATTTGAGCCTAAAACCCGTGCTGTGCTTTCGTTTATGTTCTATGCTCCTTCGCTTGTAGGTAACGCATATTTCATTTGGAAGGTAGCCTTTGCCGGCGACAGTTACGGTTATGTAAACAGCCTTTTGCTGTCAATCGGTGTTATAACCGAGCCTATTCAGTACCTCAAAACCGAGGCCTACCTTATGCCTATTATTATTGTGGTGCAGTTGTGGCAAAGCATGGGCGTTTCGTTCCTTTCAAATATTTCGGGCTTGCAGAATGTAAGCCGCGATATGTACGAGGCAGGCGCTATTGACGGTATCAGAAACCGTTGGCAGGAACTGCGTTACATCACCCTTCCTGCAATGCAGCCAATGCTCTTGTTCAGTGCGGTTATGCAAATTCAAAGTGCCTTCTCGGCAAGCACAATTATGATAGAACTTGCCGGTTACCCAAGTAAGGGTTATGCGGTTGATACAATAGTATCGCTTATGACCGATATGGCAACGGTTCGTTATGAGTTGGGTTATGCCTGCGCAATGTCGGTAGTGCTGTTTATTATGATGGTAACGGCAAGACTTTTGGTAGGCAAAATACTTAAGATGTTTGAGAAGTGAGGTGACTGCAGTGGCACAGAAACATAAAAAACTATTTTTAGTGCAATATTTTGAAGACAAACGCGGCAAAAAATCTGCGGTCAAGCGCTACACACGTTCTAAATTCGGCAACTTCATGCTGGTGGTATTTTTGTTAGCGGGCGGTTTATTTTCCATGCTTCCGCTTATCTACTGTGTGTGCACTTCTTTTAAACCTCTTGATGAGCTGCTTATATTCCCGCCGAGGTTTTTTGTGCATAGACCTACAATAGGCAACTACACAATATTGCCCGATTTAATGGCAAGCCTCAGGGTTCCGCTGTCAAGATACATTTTCAACAGTGTAGTAATATCCTTTATTACAACATTTATTTACATTATTATTGCTCTTATGGCAGCATATTCAATTTCAAAAGCCACCTTTAAAGGGCGCAAGGCAATATTCTGGGCTATTCAGTTTGCGCTTATGTTTAACTCATACACGCTTGCTGTTCCGCAATATTTGATTTTTTCGGGTCTTAAACTGTTAGATACCTACTGGATATATATTTTACCGCCTATGGCGTCAACAATGGGCGTATTCCTCGGTAAGCAGTATATCGAAGGTTATGTTCCCGACGCATTACTTGAGGCCGCCAAAATTGACGGTGCAAATCAGTTTAAGGTTTTCTGGTCAATAGTAATGCCTACAATAAAGCCGATTTGGCTTACCCTTTTACTTTTCACCTTCCGTGATATTTGGCAAACAGTTCCGGGCGGCAAGATTTTCTCCGAAGAGCTTAAAATTTTGCCACAGGTAGTAACTCAAATTACTGCCGGCGGTGTAGCCCGTTCGGGTTCTGCAATGGCGGTTACCTGTATAATGATGATACCGCCTATAATCGTGTTCCTTGTTTCGCAAAGCAGTGTTGCCGAATCAATGAGCAGCGCAGGTATTAAGGAATAAAGTTTGCAAATATTTCAAAGGAGATGAGAACAGTGAAAAAAGCATTATGTCGTCTTTTTGCTGTGATTTTGGCTGTATGCTTGGTAGCCGGTGCGGTAACTGCTGTTTCTGCCGCTGTTCCGACCGACACCTACACCTATTGGCAAGGTGTTACCAAGCAGGGAAAACCCGTTTATTCCAAGCCTATGTATGATTTTGACAGGCTTATCGATGTAACGGATTTAGGAGTAGAGCGCCTAACGTCAATCACGGCCATGTGCAAAGACAACAATGAGAATATTTATATACTTGATGCAAATTCGCGTATTGTAGTTTTAGACAGTAACTATAATTTTGTTAAGGAAATAGGTTTAATAAACGGTTCTATAGATTATAATAACGCAAAAGGAATTTACTTTAACGACGGCAAAATTTATGTTTGTAACACCGAGGGCGCAAATATCTATATTATAAATACCTCTGGTGAATTGCTTGACACAATTACTGTGCCGGAGTCTACGCTTATTCCTACTGATTTTAATTTCAGACCTACCAAGATTACAATCGATCCCAGCGGTTATATTTATGTTGTAAGCGACGGTTGCTTTTACGGCGCGCTGCTTTATTCGCCCGACAGAACCTTCTTGGGCTTCTATGGTGCAAATACAGTCAACGTAACGGTAGCGTCTGTACTTACAAACATTTCAAACCGCTTGTTCCCAAATGTTGAAAAGCACGCCAATTCAATGAAAAAGGTGCCTTATTCATTTGTTGATATTGCGGTTGATGAAAAGGGATTTGTTTATACAAGTAACGGTTACACAAGTTTAGCCGAAGACCAACGAAAGTTAATGATAAGGCGTTTAAGCCCCGGTGACGGTACAAATATTTTAAAACCTGACGGCGTTTTCGGCGATGTAAAGTTCATCGGCGTAGATGATTTGTATAAGCAGGATTTCTGCGATATCGAAATTGACGATTACGGCTATGTTTACGCGCTTGATTCGCGCTATGATAAGGTGTTTGTTTACGACTCCGATTGCCGTACGGTAACCGTTTTCGGCGGCGGTATGGGTCTTGGCGACCAGCAGGGAACCTTTATAGAATCGTGTGCTATGGTTTTAAAGAATAACGGCGCGCAGGTTCTGATTGCCGATACATCTACGGGTTATATTTCTTTATTCAATATCAACGAGTACGGAAAAAATGTAAAAGAACTTAATTATCTTACACTTGAAGGTGAGTATGACAAGGTAAAAGACGGTTGGAACGAGGTTTTGATTCAGGATGCCAACAGTCAGCTCGCTTACAGCGGACTTGCAAACGCATATCTTGAAGAAGAGGATTACGGCAAAGCGCTTTATTACGCAAAATTAGGATACGATAAAGAAACCTACGCCGTTGCTTTTGAGTATGTGCGTAAAGATTTTATAAGCGATAATTTCACCTTGATTTTTATAATTTTGGTTGTTGTAGTTATCGGTGCAATTGTACTGATGTTTGTAACCAACAAGAAAAAGATTACATTTATTAAAAATCCCTCTTTAAATCTTATGCTTTCTACGGCGATGCACCCGTCAAGCTGCTTTACCGACATTAAAGAAAAACAGCTCGGTTCAATTCCGCTCTCACTTATGCTGTTGGTTCTTTACTATGTTGTTACGGTTATGCGTTCCATTTCGGGCGGATTTATGTTTACAAACTATGATCCGGCATCCTTTAACAGCCTGATAGTTCTTATACGCTCGGCAGGCTTGGTTGTTCTTTGGATAGCAGCAAACTGGCTGGTTTCGACTCTGCTTGGCGGTAAGGGTAAAATGAAGGAAATTATAATTGTTACCTGTTACAGCCTGCAGCCGCTTATTCTTGCCGGAATAATTTACATTATTCTGACTAATGTGCTGCTGCCGGTTGAGGCAAGCTTCCTTGGTATTCTTTCTACCATCGCAACTATTTATTTTGTTCTTATGCTTGCAAACGGTATGATGAAAATTCACGACTATTCAATGGGCAAGTTCCTTTGGACTACATTCCTTACCGTTATAGGTATGGCAATAATCGTATTCCTAATTATTATGCTCATTATTCTTATTCAGCAATTCGGTGCGTTTATAGCAACGCTTGTAACCGAAATTATCACAATTTAAAGGAGGAAAAATAATGAAAAAGCGTATTTTCAGTATAATAATTTGTTTGTTCCTCCTTTTTGGTCTTACGGCTTGCAGCGGCGGCAGTTACACACCGTCGCAGAAGCCCTTTGACGAAAAAGTTTCATCCTCTGTTTTATCGGAGGGTGAGGTAATTGCCCAAAACGACAAATTTTCTATGGAATATGACGCCGAAACAGGTTCGGTTCGTCTTGTGGATATTGCAAGCGGAACCAAATGGGATGTTTGCCCGAGCTCAAGCGGCGAGGTACAGTACGACTCATTTGGTTTGCCTATAAAAGACCATGTGTTTGTGCAGTCTGCTATAGAGGTGGGCTACATTGACCCCGATGTTCGCGGCGGCGGCAATACCGTTGCTACAAGCTATGACGGCTCTGTAAGCGGCGGCCGTACGGTTGTTAAAAAGATAGAAAACGGCATTACCGTTGAATATTATTTCGATGGTCAAAAGTTTATGGTTCCCGTAGATTATTTGCTTAAAGACGACTATTTGAGCATATCTGTCGATTCTTCCAAAATACAGGAGGACAGATTGAGAATAACCTATGTCTCAATTGCTCCTTTTATGAACTCGGTTGAAAACGATACGGCAAATTCTTATCTGTTTATTCCGTCAGGTTCGGGTGCGCTTACCAATGTTAAATCTTACAGTGCGCAGGGCTTGAATTATTCGGCATTTGTGTACGGCGACGATTACACAATGGAGGATAAGTACATCACCACTCAGGAACAGTCGATTCGTATGCCCGTTTACGGCTACAAATCGGGTGAAAAGGGTGGATTTACCATAATCGACAGCGGAGCCGAAACCGCAACATTAAAATGCACTGTCGGAAATACATCGTACAAATTTTCTGCTGTTTATCCGACATTCCAGCTTCGCGGTTACACAAATCATGAGGCAAGAGCCTTCAGAAGCACATATTATGCAAATATCTACCCCGAAAATATGATTGAAAATGTTTTCTCGGTAAGGTTCTATCCGTTAAGCGGCGATAAAGCAAACTATTCTGCCATGGCAGATATTTACCGCGATTATCTTGTTAAAGAAAAAGGTCTTAAAGAGGGCGGAGATGAAAAGTCGCTCAATGTCAGCCTTATAGGCGGCACACAAATTAAAAAGTCTTTTTTGGGAATACCGTATGACACGGTTTATGCAACAACAACGGTAAAACAGGCAAATGAAATTATCGAAGAACTAAGCGGCAGCGTTAAAAATCTTTCGGTACAGCTTAAGGGCTTCGGTTCAAGCGGTATCGACCTCGGTGAGATCGGCGGAGGCTTTGATGTAAACGGTAATATCGGCTCTGTCAGTGAGGTTAAAAAGCTGTCTTCGCTTTGCGGCGATAAGGGCGTAGATTTGTATTTTGATTATGACCTTGTAAGATTTAATTCTTCGGGCGGCGGATTTTCTTACTACGGCGATGCCGTTATGAACAGCGGTATTATAAAAGCCCAGCAGTATATACCCGACAAGGCAACTCATCAAAATGCCGAAGCTCAGGTTTACCGTCTGCTTCGCCCGATAAATTTTGCCGATGCTGTTTCTAAAGCGATTAAATATAACAACAAAATGAATGTAAGCGGTATTTCGCTTGATACATTAACATCATTCGTATATTCCGACTATTCAAACTATCATTCAACCGTAGATTTCAATGCGAGAAACGGTTACAGCGCCGCCGTAACAGATGCGCTTAAACAGGTTAGTGAAAGCAAGCAAAAGCTTATGGCTTCCGACGCCAACGATTTTACCGCCGTTGCGGCAGACTTAATTGTTGATGCCCCCGTGTCATCTGATAAGGGCTATACTTTTGTTGAGGATGTTCCGTTCTACGCAATGGTATTCAAGGGCTATGTTCCAATGACCTGCGGTTCTGTAAATTTGACTGCAAACCCTCAGAAAACTCTGCTCGGCGCAGTTGAGGGCGGTATGGGTCTTAGTTACACCGTTATAAATCAGTGGGACAACAAGCTCATAGACGCCGTTTATCCGTATTTTTACAGCACGGTGTATTCAAGTGTTAAAAACGATATACTTGCCGCGTACGATTCTCTTGCAGAGTATTACAACAGTATAAACAAAGCAAAAATCGTTTCAAATACACTTGTTTCTTCGGGTGTTCACTGCACGGTATTTGATAACGGAGTTACTGTTTATGTAAATTATAACAATGCTCCGGCGCAGTCACCTGCAGGTGAAATAGCGGCGTTAAACTACATCGTAACAGGGGGTGCGGCACAATGAAAACCAAACTGAAAAAAGGACGCGGTATTGAAGAACTGAAATCTCGCTACGGTTTTATGTTCGTTCTTCCGTGGATAATCGGACTTATAGTGTTCTTCTTTATTCCGATTGTTCAGTCTATAATTTACTCTTTTTCAGCGGTTACAGTAACCTCTGACGGTGTACAAACTACGTGGGTAGGCTTTGAAAATTATATTGAGCTTTTAAAGCGCGACCCTAACTATACAACAATGCTCAAAGAGTCTTTGGCTCAGATGGCGTATTCACTGCCTATTATCTTGGTTTTGAGTCTTATTTTGGCAATGATTCTTAATCAGAAGTTCCGCGGCCGTCTGTTTTTCAGAGCGCTGTATTTCCTGCCGGTTATTATTGCTTCGGGCTATGTTATGAACCTTATTTTTGCCACAACCGATGAATCTCTTTCGGAAATGGGAACCTCGGCAGGTATGTCGTCGGGACTTATTTCAGTTGAAGATTTAACGGGAGCGCTTAACCTAAGTACCGAAATAGCGGCGTTTGTTTCAACCGCCATAAACAACATATTTAATCTTATATGGTCATGCGGTATTCAAATAGTGCTTTTCATTTCGGGCTTACAGTCAATTCCCGCTACTCTTTATGAAGCTTCAAGGGTTGAGGGCGCCACCAAGTGGGAGGAATTTTGGTTCATCACCTTCCCAATGCTTTCGCGTATAACGCTGCTGGTCGGCGTATTTACCATGGTTGAGCTGTTTATAAATGAGCGTAATCCGCTTATTGAAGATGTATATCTTAAAATACGCGCAACCCAGTATGATATGCCTTCAGCTATGATTTGGTTCTATTTCTTGCTGGTAGCGTTGTTTATGGGTATCGTAATATTCTTGTTCAGCAAGTTTGTTATGAAACGCTATGAAGCTTAAGACAGGAGGCTGATGAAAAATGAAAAATCCTTTAAAAAATGTTTCCGAAGCCAACCGTCTGAGAGCTCTAAAATATGTAAAACACGGTTCTAAAATAGTTTATTCAATATTTAGATTTGTTTTACTTTTGTCAATAGGTTATATCGTAATTTATCCGCTTC
>ERZ780149.583-NODE-583-length-46094-cov-7.378679_pt1 | contig 46094 bp, 71 predicted proteins | sample MGYA00511367_ERZ780149 | MGnify/ENA primary metagenome ERZ780149 (study PRJEB29588, sample SAMEA2153852) | human gut metagenome | biome: human gut; feature: human-associated habitat; material: faeces | place: Denmark | collected 2008/2010 ... | reverse complement strand
CCTTTTTGAGCAGTGCCTGCACCTGCGGGCCGTACTTGCCCACGATGTTCAGGTAGTAGCGGCGGGCTTCGCTGGCCCAGTCGGCTTTTTCGTCAAACTTTGCCACAGCGCCAAAGCGGCCGAAGCCATCAGCGGAGAACAGCACCTTCTCGCTGCTCTCATAGCTGACCATGACCTCCGGCCAGTGCACCATGGGGGCAAAGGCAAAGGTCAGGGTGTGGGTGCCAAGGCTCAGGCTCTCGCCGTCCTTCACCACCACGCGGCGCTCCTTTGCCACAGCATCAGCACCAAAGAACTGATCCATATACAGGAAGGTCTTGGCGTTGCCCACCACCTGCATCTCCGGATAGAGTGCCGCCAGCTTTGCGATATTTGCGCCGTGGTCCGGCTCCATGTGGGAGACCACCAGATAATCCGGCTTACGGCCTGCCAGAGCTTCGGTCAGGTTTTCCAGCCACGGCTCGGTGGCGCGGGCATCCACCGTATCCAGAACGGCGGTCTTCTCATCCCGGATGACATAGGAATTGTAGCTCACACCGGTGGGCACCGGGTACTGGCTCTCGAACAGGTCGATGGTGGTATCATCCACACCTACGCCCAGAATGGCCTCGCTGATCTTTTTCACGCTCATAACAGACATCCTCTTTTCTGTTGTATCGCTGTTCCGGCGAACCGGAAATATTTACTAGGAACTTTTCTTAGTATAGCACAAGGGTTCTCATTTTGCAAGCCGCTTATCCCTCTCCGTCAGCGCGGGAGGCTCTGTCATTGCAAAGTGCGTTAAACAGTGTGGTATAAACAAAGAAAAAGCACCTGGATTTTAACGAATCCAAGTGTTTTTAGTGGTGGACGGGCTGCAACGCCGGACGAACGCATGCTTGAAAATATCGCTGCATAGCGTCACTATTGTGCTTTCTATTTTATCGAAACGCATCCATCACTAAATCATTTTGCAGATGCAGGAACAAATTCAATTTTAACCTTCATTCCCATCCCGGCAGCAAGCCGCTGCAAGGTACGAAGAGATGGGTTTGCATTGCCGCGTTCCAGTTTGCTGATGTCGGTCTGTGCAATACCCGTGCGCTCCGAAAGTTGCTTCTGGGTCAAACCGCTTTCTTTGCGGGCCTTGAGCATGGCTTCAATCACGGAAAATTCCGGGTCAAGTGCGTCCCATTCGGCCTTGAATTCAGGGTCTTTCATCTGCTCATTCAAAAAATCGTTGAAGTTTGTCATTTGGAACTCTCCTTTCGGGCAAGATAATCTGCGCGATATTGTTTTGCCAGCGTGATCTCTGAAGCAGGTGTTTTCTGGGTCTTTTTGATAAATCCATTTGTGAGGATCACCTTTTTACCAACCACGAAGAAATACAGCACGCGGGTAATATCCGACCCAAACTTGGTACGAATTTCAAAAATTCCATCATCCAGTGCTTTGGAATACGGTTCCCTTAAAAATGGCCCCTCTTCACGGAGCAACGCAACGGTACGCAAAACTTTGGCTTGCATTTTCTTATCCAGACTTAGGATAAACTCTTTGGCTGGCTCGGAGCCATCGGCTTTATCGTAGAATTCAATTTCATATTCCTGCACGGCTGCACTCCCTTTGAATAGTGGATTTATCTCATATACAGTATAGCGGATATATCCTCTATTGTCAAGAGTGTATCGCTTTACATATTAGTTCCTTTATAGGACGATAATGGCATTTTAAACTACAAAGGGAGAACACTATGACTTTCTGTCGATTTGTGGTGCCGTGTATATCTGCCGCAAAAATAAAAGCAAGCCCATCCGATACTGTCCAGAAGCAAGATAAAATACGCTCGCAATTTCAAAAACGAAATGCAATCTAAAATGTAACCGGTTACATTTTCGCAAAGAAAATGGCTAGAAATCGACGAAATAACGTCAATTTCTAGTCATTACTGGTGGAGGCGATGGGAGTCGAACCAATTTCCGCCGTTTCACCGTGAAAAATTCACGGTTTTTGCTTCAAAAATGTGCCGTTGATACGGTCTAAAATTCCATCTATCGAATGACGCTCACTTCCCTAAAATCGGGAAGTGTGGTAAAAAGTGTGGTATTTTTCAGACCTTCAGCAGCTTCATGAATGCCGCGTTGACGGCCCGCGCGGTATTCTCTGCGTCGCCCGTCAGAGCGTGGCTGTACTGGCCAAAGGTGTCCATATCCTGCGAGTGACCAACAAGCGGCTTCACCTCGCCAGCCGGAAGCGTTTTGACCACCGAAACAAAGGTATGCCGTAGCTCGTACAGGCTCACCGGCTCCATCTCATTGGCCGCGCAGAACACTTTCCAGCGCTTATAATACCGGCGTTCGGTTTCCAGACAAAACACGCTTTCACAATGCCCTGTGATGGCCCTCTGAGCCTCCAGAACGGCCCGCGCCACGTCGGACAGGACGAAGGCCCGTACCGCGTTTTCGTTCTTCCCGCGCGTCTCCCGGCCCTTCACGTTGATGGAGCGAGAGAGGTTCACCGTGTCGCCTTTGATATCCGCCCAGCGCAGCCCCAGCAGCTCACCCGGCCGCAGCCCCGTCAAGACCTCGAAGCGGTATGCGTGGATATAATCATCGTGCACCCGCTTGCCCCTGTAAAGCGTTGTGTCCGTGCTGAAGAGCTTCACAAGATCGTCCGGCTGCAAGACCTTCTTGCCCTTCAGGCGCGCGCCCGCTGGTATCTGCACATCTTCCGGCAGGAAGGTGGACAGCTTTGCTTTTCGGCAGTATTTGCAGAAGGCGCGGAGATCACCGGCCAGCAGTTGCAGCGTTTTCCGGCTTCGCCCCGCCGCGTGGGCCTTGTTGACGATAGCTTGTAAATCTGCATCCGTCAGGGCGTTCACCCGCTTCTTCCCGATTGCTGGCAGCACCCAGACCCGCCACCGGCTCTCGATCGGCTCATAGTTGCCCGCGCTGGTGGTCTGTTTCAGACCGTCGAACCAGAGCTTGTACACATCCTCTACCCTTCCCACCTTCACGCCGATACCGTCTTCTAACCACGCATCGGCCTTTCGGTTTGCTTCCCGCTGGCCGGTCCGGCCCGGAGTGCTGCTGTAAAAATACCGGCGCTGACCGTCCTTCTGCACCGCCACCCGCCACCGACTGAACTTCTCTTGCCAAACGGCCGTATTCGTCCTCTTGCTCATCTGCTGCACCCCTTGACAATAATTGAATTATAATTATAATATAAGTATGGAAACAATACAATTTGAATGGGACGAAAACAAAAACCAAATCAATCAGCATAAGCACGGCATTTCGTTCCATGAAGCAAAAACGGTATTTTATGACGAAGAAGCGCTAGTGATTGATGACCCGGAGCATTCAGAAACGGAGGACAGATTTATCATTCTCGGCCTGAGCAGTAAGGCAAATCTGCTTGTGGTGTGTCACTGCTACCGCGCGTCTGATACCGTTATCCGCATCATCTCGGCCCGAAAAGCCACCAGGACCGAATCTAAATACTATGGAAAGTGAGGTTTGTACTATGCTTCCTGAATATGATTTCTCTAACGCCAAGAAAAACCCTTATGCGAAGGCTTTGAAAAAGCAAATCACCATCAACATTGACAGTAATACCATTGATTACTTCAAGGCGCAGTCTGAGGACGTGGGGATCCCCTACCAGACGCTTATCAATCTGTATCTGAAGGACTGCGTAGCAAACAAGCGCCACCTGTCTATGTCGTGGCCAGAAACCAAAATCGGCTAATAAAACACCTCGCCCGCCCGGCTCTGCGCTGGACGGGCTTTTTTATCCCCACCGCCTACTGTGCTCTGCGCAGTGGGCTGCGAAGTTTTGCGCAGACTCCCTTGACAGCTGAATTTTCAGCTCTCCCCGCCGCCTGCTGTGCTCTGCGCAGTGGGCTTTTATTTTTCGGAGGGGGCTTGATCGGCTGCATCCTTCAGCGCATTCTGTTGAACATCGGAATGATAAGGATAAAGCTTCGCAAGGGCTTCTATTTGATCTGCAAAGCCGTTTAACAAGCCGTCATAATTATTAGTCCTATCAAAACTATCAGATTCTGTAGCTCTCATAAGTGCATCCAGATAGTGTTTAAATTCTAGGCTAGCAGAGTGTTTCAAACATTTGTTTGTTGTTTCCACCAACAAGAGAACCGCCGTATGTTTGTATTCGTCATCCAGTTGCAGAAACGCATGAATCGCTCTTGCCGATGAATCGACTTTCCCACCAGATTTAATAACATCATCATAATTTACTTTTTCTATTCGATCATCCGGCGTCATTCGCAACCAGTGCAATCGTTGTTCGAGATCGTTTTTCACAATGGAGTCCAATTCATTTTTGCTTTCTTCTGGGTAAAGATCATACAGTTTTACATTAAGAACCGTTGCAATACGTTCCAAATTTTCACGTTTTGGATTTCGTCCGCCCTTGTGTCCGCTTTTTTCCCAAGCCTGTATTTGCTGATACTTGACACCAAGAATATCAGCAAGCTCTTGCTGCGTGAATCCGCGCAGCATCCGATAAAATCGGATATTGTCGCCTATTGTTTTTCTTTGATTTTCCTCCATGACTATCACTCCTTGGTTTCAGTATAACACAAACAGTTTGAAAAATATACACAAACATATTGACACAAACAGTTGTGTGTGCTAAAATGTTTGTGAAATGATTGTAAGGAGGTGAATCAAATGTCTAAATCCATTGTTGTTGACCGCGTGAAGGTTATTACCGAGATGGCACGGCAAAACCTGACCGGCGAAGAACTTGCCCAGAAAGCCGGTGTAGGCCGCAGCGCTGTTATCAAGATGCGCAAAGGACAACCGGTCTGGCGTACTACCGCAGGCCATGTTGCTACCGCCCTGGGCGTGACCGTTGACGATCTGAAGGAGGATTGACCATGTACAGACCATTTCACAAGCTCCGCGTCCGGTTCGCAGAGATGGAGCTGAAACAAAACGAGATCGCCAAGCGGGCCGGAATGGCTCCCAGCACCCTCACAGCGCGGATGATGGGTTATCAGCCGTGGACCAGCGCGGAGATTACCCGCGTGGCCGCTGTGCTAGACATTCCCACCGCTGAGATCGGCGCATTCTTCTTCGAGGATGGGCCGAAGACGAAGGTTGGGTGATGTGCTATCTCCGAATACCTAACTAAGGACACCAAACAACCAAGGCACATACCATTTCCGTACTTTCTACTTGATGTGGATTTAAGCTTGACGGCTAAACTGGTTTACTCGCTTCTACTCGATAGAACCAGTTTATCAAAGAAAAATGGTTGGGTCGATGAAAAGGGACACGTCTACATAATCTTTCCTGTTGCCAATATCGCGCAGACAATCCACAAAGGCATGACCGTTGTGAAAGAGGCTTTGCACGAATTAGAAGAAGCGGGACTGATTGAGCGCAAACGTCATTTCTCTGTACCAAATACAATCTATGTCAAGTTGCCAGATGGCCGGAAAACCGACCAACGTATGGCCGGAAAAGCGGCTATCATAGAGCCGGAAAAGCGACCATCACAAGGCCGGAAAACCGTCCAAAGGATAGTCGGAAAAGCGGCACCTAACCACCTGAATAATAACCAGCCTGATTATAACCAACTAATTTTAGCCAGACAGCAGCGTCCGACCGCGCCGCCTGCCGCCGTTGCGCCCCACAAGGGCGCGTTGGGCGGCAGTACGGCGCTAGATAGTAGTTTAGATCATGGCGACCGGGACGCGGCAACGGATGAAGCACGAAGGAAATTTTTTGAGAGCATCAGGCGCCCGGAGTGGCCCGCTGCTGAAGCGGCCCCACCGGACGCCGAAAAGGAGGAATGATAAACGATGGATCACCCTGAAGCAGCATGGCAGCAGCTGAACGACCAGCGCAAGCGGGAGTACAACCACCCCGACGGAAGCCCCTGTCCCGTCTGTAACGGCAGCGGCCACGTTATGACGGTCTGGTCTGATGCTGAATACTACCACGGACTGTTGACCGTCTGCCCAGAATGCGGCAGCATCCACTTGAAAGAAGGAGACGCCCGCAGAGCGGGCAACGCGCCCAGCTACGGCGATTATATCGACGTGTTCGACTGGCAGCGCGTTCTCCATCGGAAGGCCGTAGAATTTGCCCAGCGGCCCTCTGGCGTGTTCTTCATCGGAGGCCAGACCGCCACCGGAAAAAGCCACCTTTGCAGCAAAATCTATTATCACATCATGGCGAACGGCTCCACCGGCCTGAACTATCAGCCGTGGAAGAGTTTCGCCCGGCGGAGTTCGAGGGACTGGCAGCTGATTGAAACGGCGAAGGGCTGCAATGTGCTCTGGTTTGACAGCTTTCTTGACGTAGTAAGCAGCAGAGGGACCCCCAGCGCCACCGATCTGGACAAGGCGCTGGAGGTGATAGACGCCCGGTGCAGCGCCGGAAAGATCACCATTGTTTCGAGCTGCTGGACGCCGGAGCGGCTGGAAGATATCGCGCCGCCGATCGCAAGCCGCATCGAACAGGCCAGCGGAAACGGCCAGTATTTTCTTGCCGTCCCGGATGGCCGGGAAAACCGCTGGAAGTGTCCGGCGTGAGGGGGTGATTTTGTGAGCGAGAACACCGACCGCAGCGGCTACATTGACGCTATTGTGAAGCTGCTGGAAAAAGCAGACCTGCGCAAACTGCGCCTGATCTGGCTGCACGCCAAAGGCCTGACCCGCTGACTACATCGAACCCGGTCTAATCTGACCGTGTTATAAATTTTCAAGCGTGCCCGTAGGGCACAGAGAGGATTTTATCATGAAGAACTTTTTCAACACCGCCAGCGTTGGCACCATCAGCGAGTGCCTGAACGGCGAGAAACTGCTGAACGCATCCCGCGATGCAAAGGGCAACACCCTGCTGACCTTTGAGAGCGCCTATGAGGGCTACTCTGATCTGCTGACCATCATGCCGGACGGCTCTGTGATCGGCACATTCATCTGTGACGAGGAACAGCGACCCCAGACCGTCAACAACAACCCGACCATGACGGACGTGGCCACGCTGCTGGAAGATAAGAAGCTGAGCCTTATGTGCAGCACCAGTGGCATGGAAGCAGAGGACCCCAGCGAGGGCATGGAGCTGACTTTCCTTGACTACAAGGGCAAGAACCCTGACACCCTGCTCCGCATCACTCCCGCGCTGGTTGACGGCACACCCATCATCAAGGTGGAAACCCAGAGCCTGAACCAGCAGTAAGCCCCCAGACCGCCGACAAACAGAAAGCCGCTCACACTGTACCAGCAGCGTGGGCGGCAAATAGGCGGGATTTGCTTGACCGGCTTTTCCCGCCCTCTATTTTATCAAAATATGGAGGTTTTTTCAATGTCTATGTATCATTTTCAGTGCCTTGCCCCATTTTTCGTGTGGTGCCTGATCGGCGCCGTGGGCTGCTGGTTCAGCGGCAATCTGTAAGGGGGTGTACAGTATGAGCCTGAATGATGTAGATTATGGTCAGTTGGCCGGAGCTGTAGAGCACATTCAAAATCTGCTGACGATTTTTGCAGAATGGTTTGAAGAAAGCCACAAAGCGAATAACCTTGACCGCAGCCACACAAGAGACGAGATCGCGTTTCTGTGGGACGCTTCTCCTCGGTATAATTCGCTCCTGGGTGCTGCTATGTGCGATATTACAGGTTTGAAAGACCAGCTCAACGAGCTGACGGACAAACAGATTGCAGCTATGGAAGCCGCAAACAGGTAATCGAAATGACATTGCAAGGTAAAATTCTTGCAGTTAAGTCCTCTTTATGGTACAATACGAGCGTAGTACAGACGCTCTTTTAGACCATTACAAAGAGTAAAATTTGACGGTGGTGCGTTGAGTACATAGCGCCACCCCCACCCCTGAGAGCGTGTTACAGCCCCGGAAAGGCTGCTGCACGCTCTTTTTATTTGCCGGAGGTCATTCGATACCATGAAGAAAAGGCTCAAGAAATGCCCTGTCTGTGGGGCTGTGATGTACCAGTTTGCACCGGGAATCCGCTGTCTTGACTGCGAGATGAAGCAAGCCCAGGACGAACGGGAGCGGAACCGCGTGAAAACTCTGGCATGGGCTGCATATCATCTGGAACGCGGCGAACGGCTGTCACTGGGCGAAGTGGCCGCTATGGCTGACGCTATGGGCATGAGCTACGGCGCATACAGTTTACAGTTGTCCCAGCAGAAACACAATGTAGCAACAAATTGACATTTCATAGCATTATATTTGCATTTTACAACAGAATGTGGTATACTGAGCGTAGCAGGCGGTTTATAGCGCCGTCCGGCTCCTGACTGCTCTTTGCTGCACGGTCTGGCTGTGGGTGTGCCATGACCCACGATCAGAGCGCCCAGCATTGCAGGAGCGGACATACCCCTTGCACCGGGCTTTTCCTTTCTCCGGTGCACCATGCGCGGCATAAGGTTTGCCGCCTGCTGTTTTTTACGTCTACTCATACGGAAAATGAGGTTCTATCAATGGAAAATCCCAACCCTATCCCCAGCGCCGCCCAGCAGGCCGAAAATAACGGCTCTGAGCGGATGTTTACCCAATCCGAACTAAATACCATCGTTGCCGATCGGCTTGCCCGTGAGCGCTCCAAGAGTGCCGAGCGCGTGGGCGACCTTGACGCACGAGAGAAAGACTTGAAAGCCCGCGAGGAAGCGTTGGAAGCCAAAAGTCAGCGCTTCAACCAGTGGGAAGCACGGGAAGCCTGCAAGCAGTATCTGGCTGATAATCATATCAGCGCGGCGCTGCTGGATAAGCTGGACACCAGCGACCCGGAAGCGTTCAAGACCGCTGTATAGGCGGTGCAGAGCGTCACCAGCAACGGGTACACTGTCACCACCACGACCACCGGCGCAAAGGTAGACACCCCGCCGACCTGGCTTTCCAACGGCACGGATAAAGACGCGGAGTTAAAGCGGGCTTTCGGTCTGAAAGACTGAAAGAGGTTTTCATAAATGGCTATTGAGTTAGCAACCCAGTTCCAAGCATATACCGATGAACAGTTTTACTCCGAGAGCAAAACCAGCCTTGTGACGAACAAGGATTTCAGCTTTGACGGTGCAAAGACCATCAAGCTGTACAAGGTCAAGTCCACCGAGATGGAGGACTTCAACCGCAACGGCCCCATTCTCGAGGGAAACAAGAGCCAGTACGGCACGATCAGCACCTTGCAGGCCACCACCGAGACATTCACGATCAACAAAGACCGTTCGTTCACTTTCGAGGTGGACAAGATGGACACGGACGAAACCAAGATGCAGGTTGCAGCCGCCAGCGCTCTGGCACGCCAGCAGCGTGAGAAGGTGTTCCCGGAGATCGACTCCTATGTTTACGGCGTGATGGCCGCAAAGGCCGGTATCCTGCCCGATGCAAAGGCCCTGACCGCTGAAAACATCTATACCGAGATCATCACGGCAAATGCCCAGATGGATGATGCAGAAGTGCCCGCATCTGACCGCGTGCTTATTCTGACCCCCACCGCATACACGCTCCTGAAGCAGTCCAAGGCCACCTTTGACAATCAGGACATTGGTGCAGAACTGCGCAAGAAGGGCGTTATTGCCCAGCTGGACGGCCTGAATGTGGTCAAGATCGCGTCCAACCGCCTGCCTGAGAAGTTCGGCTTCATGATCGCGCATCCCGTGGCTACCGTGGCCCCGGTCAAACTGGCAGAGTACAAGATTCACCTTGACCCGCCTTTCCTGTCCGGCAGTCTGGTGGAAGGCCGTATTTATTACGACTGCTTTGTTCTGGAAAACAAGGCAAAGGCTATCTATTATCAGGCTGTTGTCTGATATGGCATCATCTGGGCGCATAGGGCAACCTGTGCGCCCTTTTTGTATCGAGGTGAGTATATTTGAAGATCAAACTTTCAACTCCCGCAGAGGTACGCCGCACGCTGTCCAAGATCGCAAATATGCTGCTGAATAACCAGATCGACCCGCAGCGGGCAACAGCTATCACAAATTGCTGCAACAGCGTTCTAAACTGCATCCGCATTGACGAACAGCAGAAGAAGCTGGCAGAGCTGGAAAAGCTGCTGGACGAGGTAGAAGCGAGTGGATCTTGACCGGCTGGAAAAGCGCATCAGGGCGCTGCAAGCCCGGAAAGCGGCCAGAGCTGCCACGCTTGAGCGTGTGCAGGGCATCGACCCTACCGAGCACGAAGCTGCTGTATACCATGCCATACACGAGGATATAGCAGCCGATGCACACACCTACTACAATTTACCCGGTGGGCGTGGCTCCTGCAAATCCTCTTTTGTGTCGTTGGAAATCGTGGACGGCATCCAGAAAGACCCCACTGGCACCGGCTCTGCTGTGGTGTTCAGGCGGTGGGGCAGCACCTTGAGGGAATCCGTGTTTGCACAAATCCAATGGGCTATTGACGCGCTGGGCGTGTCTGACCTGTGGGCCTGCACCGTGTCCCCTATGCGCTGCACCTACCTTCCTACCGGCGCACAGATCATCTTCCGAGGGCTGGACGATAACAGCAAGATCAAGTCCATCAAGCCCGCAAAGGGCTTCTTTCGGTGGGTATGGTTCGAGGAATTTTCCGAGCTGCCCGGTGAAAATTTTGTACGCTCTGTAATGCAGTCTGTAGGCCGTGGCGGCAAGCCTGTGGTGTTCCGCAGCTTCAACCCGCCTGTGTCCCTGAATAACTGGGCAAATAAGTTTATCCAGCAGCCCAATGAGGAAGCATTGACCCTGCACACGGATTACACCCAGGTGCCGCCTGAATGGCTGGGAGAGGTGTTTCTGAACGAAGCCCAGCGCATCCAGAGCCTAAACCCGAAGGTGTACGAGCATGAGTATTTGGGCATTCCCACCGGCAGCGGCGGCGAGGTTTTCACCACGCTGGAAGTGCGAGAGATCGCGGACGAAGAGCTTGCAATGCAGTGTTACCGCTATGTGGGCTGTGATTTTGGCTTTGCGTCTGACCCTGCTGCCGTTGTGGCGCTGTACTATGACCGCAGCACCGAAACCATCTATTTTGCGGATGAGATTTACAAGCGCGGCCTGTCAAATGAAGCCCTTGCCGCCGAGATCCGGGCACACGGCCTTGACCATGTGGGAGAACCCCGGAAGAACCCCATCACAGGCGCAGAAACGGCCCCGGAACAGGTTATTTATTGCGACTGTGCAGAACCCAAGAGCGTGCACGATCTACGGGAATACGGCCTGCAGGCCCGCCCTTGCATCAAGCGCCCCGGCTGTGTAAACTACCGCATCAAATGGCTGCAAAAAAGGACGCTTGTTGTTGACCCCAAGCGCACGCCCAACGTCTACCGCGAGTTTTCACAATACGAGTATGACGCGGACAAGGACGGCAATTTCCTGCCCAGCGTGCCAGATCGTGACAACCACACGATAGACGCAGCGGCCTATGCCTTGACCATTCTTATTTTCAATCCGAGAGAAGGAGCGTAAAATCATGCTGGAAATGCATTTGACCTGCCCGAACTGTGAAAAGACCTTTGTTGTCTATGACTGGCAGCTGTGGCGAGACAGCGAGGAAAACGAGAGCTTTCAATGCCCCTGCTGCCATACTGCCCCGGATGAAGAAGCCTGCTATCGGCTGAAGGATGGTTTTTTGGAGCTGTGCGATGTTGACAGGCATTGGAACCACGACAAAGAGAGTGCACCGTTGCCGCCTGAAAAACAGAGCTGGCACATCGAGGTAAAACCGGGCTGATAACACACCGAAAAGCAAAAGTGTGGTAAATACTGTGGTATAAGTAAAGAAAAGCACCTAGATTTCAACGAATCTAGGTACTTTTTACTGGTGGAGGCGATGGGAGTCGAACAATTAAAAATGATTGATTGTCGTCAAAAATGCATCTTGGATGCATGAAATAGCGTAGGAATAATGCGGCTTTGTTGGGTTATGCCCGATTCATTTTTTGACATTTAGAAAAAAGAGTGTTACCAAATGTGTTACCAGAATCACCCTTGAGCCTTTTTGAATGCCGCGGTGGTAGCGGCAGCAAGATCTTCCCTCTGACCGTCAAGCTCGTGCCGATACACTCCGGAAGTGTCCATGTTCTTGCTATGACCTACAAGCATCTTCAGCTGGCTGTCAGTCAGGACGCTTGATTCAACGCTGACAAAAGTGTGCCGTAGCTCGTAAAGTGAGACTTTCGGCTCAAGCCCGTTTGCTTCCTGATACGATTCCCAGCGGCGATAGAGCGTATGCTCTGAGGGAATCTGAAACAGCGGCGTATTGTAGTTTAGCAGTATGCCTTGAGCCTTTAGGAGCTGTACCTGCGCCTCATAGGCATCCCGTGCTTCCTTGCCCATGTCAAAAGAGCGGATGGCGTTTTCATTCTTTCCGGTGGTCTGCTCCCGGTGCACGTTGATGCTGCGCCGAAGGTTGACCGTATTCCCCTTGATGTCACCATACCAGAGACCAATCAGCTCCCCGGGACGTAGGCCAGTCGCAACTGCAAAGCGGTAGGCGTAGATATATTCATCAAATACCGGCTTTCCATAGTAGGTGCGGGTGTCTACGCTGAACAGGGTCTTCAAGGCGGTGGGCTGCAAGATCGTGCGTTTCCCCATCCTGGCATTCTTCGGGATAGACAGGTCAGGGTGTAGCGTCGTGTACTTGTTTCTTCGGCACCACTTGACAAAGGCGGTTTCCGCAGCCCGGATCGTCATAAGCGTCTTTCGGCTCAACGGCTGGTTTGAGATGGGCTTGCGCTGGTTCTTTTTCTGTGAGCGCTTCCGGAACGAAACGTCAATGGCCTTTTGAAGATCGCCCTCGGTTAACTCGTCAATGCGGATATTCCCACAGGTCGGCAGGATGTAGCAGTCTCCGTAACGCTGGCATTGTGTCACATAGGACATCCCGCAGGTCAGCTTCAGTTCTTCCACCCACTCGGCATAGAGCGTGGCCACTTTCTTCCTGCCGTCCCGGATGCTATCATCAAGCCATGCATCCGCTTTTGCGTTTGCTTCACGCTGTCCGGTGCGGCCCGGCGTGCTGCTGTAAAACCGCTTGCGGGTGCCGTTCTTCTGAACCGCGATGCACCAGCGCTTTTCCTTTTCCACCCAAAATGCCGTGTTGACCCGTTTTTTCATAAAATCCACCTCCATACACAAGGGTACACTGTGCCGCTGCCCTTTGGGCGGCGGCGCTTTTTTCTTTGCTGCGGGGCGGCTTCCGGCTGCTTCTTCCCGCACCACGGACAAAAAGAAGCGCCATCCGGGATCTCTTTCCGGCAGCATGGCCTTACGCATTTCATGGCTTACTCCTTTTTCTGCCCGATATATCCGAAGGCACCATTTTCAGCAGCGGCCCTTCCGGCCTTGTAGTTGATCTTCAGATCGTCAATGGGAGGGTGTGGAGCGTCCGGGCACGGGTCTAGGCCCATGCTCTGGGCAAAGTTGTATTGGTCGATGATTGTCCCGCACACGCTGACCCGGTTATTCAGGGGGCAGTGGAGGTTTGCAGCTATCTCCGATATGACAGCAGGCGGGCTGCTGCCGTGACTGCCCTTCAGTATGAAGAGAAGCAGCCTTTTCGTCAGCGGCGGCAGTTTTACCACGAGACGGCGCAGCTCCGCGTTTAGCTCATCGTCTGCCTTGTCGTCATCCGGCACTTTGTACAGATCCGGGTGGGTCATCTCCATGAACACCGTGATGGGCGACACCCCGCACGCCGTGCACCAGTCCATGATCTCGTCACTGTCCGGGCTGGTGGATCCTTTTTCCCAACTCTGCACGGTGCGCTCTCCTTTTTCGATGCGTCTCGCAATCTCCACTTGACTCAGGCCCGCAGACACCCGTGCTTTTGCAAGCGCTTTCCCGATTTGGCTCGCCGTAAAATAACTCATACTTTCACCCCCATAATACCAGTGTGTTTTTAACAAAAAATGGCGCAGAAAAAATCCGCGCCATTCGACAAATTTTATCCGTATTTCATTTTCCTCTGGCACATGGTAGAATTTGGTACATAAGTTGACACAATTACCAAAAATCAGGAGGAAAACAAAATGAAAAACGGTCAAACAAGCAACCAAGACCCGGAAATGACCATCATCGACGGAATGCCCGCCAGCATCCTGACCGGCACCGACCACACCCCTGCACCTTGGGAGGAATGAGCTATGAAAAATCTGTCACACTTTCGCACCCATGCCCGTGCCCTGCTGGCCTGCTATTTGGATATGACCCCGGAGCAGCAGCGCCTTGCTCGCGCTTACATTCAAGATAAGGCCCTGCCGGAGGTGCAAGCCCTGCGTAACGCAGCCGGTACGCCCGGCGGGGCGCTGGCTGCTGATCTGTTGCAAAATTTGCAACAGCCTTGCAGCCGCGAATAGCAACGTGCATTTTTTGCACATTGCTCGTGCAAAACGCGTTTTTTCCGCGAATAAGCTGAAATGTCAGCGCAAATCCACGTTTTCAGTGGATTTCCCCACCGAAAACAGTGCACGAATGGGGATTGACGACAACAACCAGCGGTTTTATAATATGGTTGTAAACATGTTTTACACGTTAGTTTTTGCGGTAAATGACCTCAAGGCCGTGATCTGGATGATACGACCATGTAACGGTCACTTTGTCAAAAGTTTCCTTTTGCCTTCCGTCAATGGCACGAGTGCTCACAATTTCTTCGTAAAGCCAATCGGGAAGCCCTAGCGATTCATTAGCTTCTCTAACATGCATAAGCCCGGTCGCTTTATTAGTTGTATTGTCCTTCAAGTCGTATGGATTTGTATCAATTGACAGGTATGAGCCATCGTCCGCAAGCGTTATGGTGATGTCAGCATATACATCATGCAACGTCCGAAAAACGCTATCGCTTGTTGTGCCACAATCGGTAACATCCCACATACACTTGCCTATTGAGGTCTCTATTTTTTGATTTTTTTCATTAAATGTGATTTTTTGGCTGATAAGAATAATCGGAGCTCCATCACCGGCTGTCTGCTGATATTTTCCTTTAAAAGTGAAAGTTTGATTTGCAAATGCGGTTCTCGCGTGCTCATACTGTACACTTTTTACAGCGGCATAAAAACGTTTCCCACTTTCATCTATGACGGAAAAGCATTTGTAATCGGTTTCAGGAAAAGGATAAACGGAATAATCCTCCGCGGTATAAGTGTAAAAATAGTCGAAATCGGTTCGTCCGGAAAACTCGACTGTTTGACCCACTTTGTACTGGTTCCCATCCGCAAAAGCCGTCATGGCAAAAGGAATAGACAAAGCCGCAGTTAAACCCAATGCAAGAAATGTTCTTCTTTTCATGATAATCACCTCATAAACAAAAATGAGCAGCCAACCAGCTGCCATAAAACAAAATTATCAAAGAGCTTTGCCAAAGGAGGAAAAGAAAGTGCAAGAAACTAGCACAAAGTTTGCAAAATGTGATATACTAGAAAAAGAAAAGTGCCGTCTCAAAGCTTTATTTTCTTCTCTGTCAGCGCAGGAAAAACAAGATGTGCTTTCCTATGCGGAAAGCTTGCTCAACAGCAGAAAGGAGTAGATCTGTGGACAAGTACGAGATTGAACTAGGCCGGTACAAAACCAGAATTTTTGCCCTTCTGGCAACGGAAGCGTCCGGCCTGCCCGGAATCAAAAGCGAAGCGTGCGCAAATTGCGACCGCCGGTGTTCTCTTGAAATCGGGTGCTACTGCTTCAACTATGGATGCGGAAAGGGTAAGACCACGGAAGAGCTGCACAAAGCATTTGACCGCGTTTGTGATACCCTTAAAATTTCTGACCGAAAATGGACACCAGCAAATCCAACGCGGCCTGAAGTATTTGATTCTCCCGATCTGCTCGAAGCTCTTGAAGATAGGCTTCTCCGGTTAGCAGAAGAGAATAAATGTACTCGCTGGGAAGAAAACCGCCAACCCCGTCAGGAATGTACTCTTTGCGACGCTCATCAATCAGACCGCGGCCCTTCAAGTTCTGAATGTACCGATTCTGGCCGTTGAAACTGAAATCCTCTCCGGAAATGAGACAGACTTCGTGCTGGTTCATTTTCCTGTTGTGCTTCTCCATATATAATAGGAGCGCCAGGCTCGTTTTGTCCAAAAACTCAGCCATTGGGGTTTTCCTTCCTCTTTGCAACCTTAAATTCCATATACTCCAGCAGATCTGCACGGTCTGCATCGGTCATCTGACTTAGCAGCGCGTCAAACCTTGCATCCAGCCCACTCCCTTCACTGGGGGCGGGCTTTTCTTTTTGCTCTTCGCCGGTCAAGTCCTCCCGTGCAACGCCAAAATAGACAGCTAACTTTTCTAACGTCACTTCTGAGGGCTTCTTTCCTTTTTTCCATCCAGTTGCTGCCGCATTGGAAAGGCCTATTTTTTTCGACACGGCAGTTGGAGATTCTTGTCGAGCAGCACACAGCTTCAAATAGTTTTCGTAAAAAATGCTCATAACAGCACTCCGTTTCTGTGCATATCCATGAAAGCTAGCAAAGTTAGTAAAAAATGTTGACAACTAACTTCGCTAGCTGTATAATGCTCTTGTCAGTTGAAATAGTTAACAAAACACAAAGCCCCGGCGTGAACCCGCCTAAGCTGTTTTTACTTGTATTCTGCAACTACATAGTAACACACTTTGTAAACTTTTTCAACTGGTATTTGACACGGCGACAAGAAAAAATCTGCCTGCGGTTGTTTCACAGACAGACTTTTCACCGATTTGTCACCAGAACGCACTTGCACCCCGGCGGTAATGCAAACATGCGCGTTTGCACGTCTTTTGCGCCATGCGCGGCGTAAAAGTAACGCCGGGGCTGCAAAAACAACTTGCAGGGCTATGGGTACGCCGCTTCCTTTGGCGGGTCGGCACCGCCTTGTAAGCCCTAGCGCTTCACGCACATGCTCGTGTCTGGAACTGGCTGGCTCAAAAGTTTGGTCATCGAAATCACCTGCCTTTTGAATCAGCTTAACTAGGAGCCTTGAACAGTATAGCAAATCGGTGCGCCGTTGTCAATTTTGTTTCAACTTACGTTTTAAAGGAGGTGTGAAAGTGCCTGAAAAATGGACAGGCCGTTTAGTAGGCCGGATGCACAACAACCAGATTACAGTAGACGACGTAGCAAAGCATCTTGGATTTTCGAGAAGCTACTGTTCACTGATTTTGAACAGCAAGCGCAACCCTCCCGGCATTCGGGAAAAGATGGAAACTGCCGTCAGCGAGATCATCAAGGAAAAGGAGGACAAAACGGCATGAGCGAATTAAACAATCTCATCCCCATTAGCTACGACAACCCGGAGCGCCCCACGGTGAGCGGCCGGGAGCTGCACGAGTTTTTGCAGGTCAAGACGGCCTATAAGGACTGGTTTCCCCGCATGGTGGAGTATGGCTTCACCGAGGGTGAGGATTTCAACTCGCTCAAAATTGAGCGGGTTCAGGACGAGGGCGGACGCAAAGTCAGCCGAACACTCGATGACCACCAGCTCACCATCCCAATGGCCAAAGAGCTGTGCATGATCCAGCGCAACGAACGTGGCAAGAAGGCCCGGCAGTATTTCTTGGCCGTGGAGGCGCAGTGGAACAGCCCGGAAGCGGTCATGCGCCGTGCGGTGCTTATTGCCCAGAAGCAGAACGACCAGCTCAAGGCCGCAAACCGCCAGCTTCTGGCAGAGAACAGCGACCTGAAGCCAGATGCAGAGTATGCCCGGGCGGTGTGCGTGGGCAAGAACTGCCGCACCACTACCACCCTTGCCAAGGATTACGGCCTGAGCGCCGAGAAACTCAACAGCATCCTTCACGGCCTGAAGATCCAGTACAAGACCAGCGACGGCCAGTGGGTGCTATACGCCAAGTATTGCGGCAAGGGTTACACCAAAAACCGCAAATCCACGCCGTTCCAGCACAAGAGCACCGGCGAGTGGGACACCAAGAACACTACCGTATGGACGGAAGCGGGCCAGCGGTTCATTTATGAGCAGCTCAAGGCCGTGGGAATGCTGCCCAGCGTGGAGCGCAGGCAGAGCGTGGAGCAGATGGAGCTTGCCGCCCGGCAGCATAACCAGGACGGCGTGGCGTAAGCAATATTTTTGGAGGTTACTATTATGAAAAAACTGCATGTGAAAGCTACGTTTATTGAGCCGGTGCTGGGCACATGGCCCGCAAACCCCAATGTGGCCCGGGAGTTCATCGCCAGCAAGTCGCCGGATGCTGCAACCATCGAGGATGAAGTAGCGGCCCTTGGCCCCGATGCGGTAGCTGACAAGGGCATGACCGTTTTCCCGCGTGACCCGGACGGCAATCCGATCTTTTACGATTACCAGATCAAGGGGTTCTTCAAGGACTCCTGCGGTATGCTTTCCCGCATCGGCGGCAAGACCGAGACCGGCAAGAAGAAGGCCGTGAACGAAAGCGGCAAACTGACCGCTTACAAGAAGGCCATTGACGGCCTGATCTTCGTTCAGCCCCGCATGATTCTCATTCATGTGAACGGCGAGATTACCGACTGCCAGCGTCCGCTGCGCGCCCAGACCGCACAGGGTGAGCGCGTGAGCCTTGCCAACAGTGAGGAAATCCCGGCGGGCAGCAGCTGTGAGTTTGACGTGACCCTCCTTGACGACAGCCACGAAAAGGCTGTGCGTGAGTGGCTGGATTATGGCATTCTGCGCGGCATCGGCCAGTGGCGCAACAGCGGCAAGGGCCGGTTTACTTACATCGCCTATGAGGTGAAAGCCTGAGAGCGAGGGCATGGCATTGACAGCCCGGATTCGCGGAGGCGTTGCACAGCGACGAGACGCCAAGCAACGGCAAAGCACCGCTTGCCGCTGATAAGCCAAGCAATGGCAAGGATGAGTTCGATTGGCCGTGCGATGGCTTTGCGAAGCGAGGCTTGGCAAAGGCAAGGCACGGCGGTGCAAAGCAAAGGCTATGAGGTGAACTGCTGTGCAGTGGCACTGAGAAGCACAGACGGGCAAGGCGAAGGCATAGCTAGCAGAGCAATGCGACGCGAAGGAATGGCAGAGAAAAGCGCTGATGTGATTTGCGAAGGAAAAGTGGTGCACCGTAACGATTCGCTGCGGCAAGGTTTTGCTTCGGATGCATTGGCATGGCAGCGCGACACACTGCGACGGCAAAGCAAAGAGAAGGCATTTTATTAAAAGGAGTGAACGATTTGAACGAATTACAGATTTTTAGTTATCAGTCTCATGAAGTCCGCACTGTAGAGATGAACTGCGAGCCGTGGTTCGTCCTGAAGGACGTGTGCGATGTGCTGGGCCTCAGTACCCCGGCGAGGGTTGCTGAACGGCTTGATTCTGATGAAGTGAGTCAAGCTCACCTCATCGACAGCGTGGGCCGCAGTCAGGAAATGACTATCATCAGCGAGTCCGGCCTGTACAACGTCATTCTGCGCAGCGACAAACCGGAAGCAAAACCTTTCCGCAAGTGGGTCACTTCCGAGGTGCTACCGCAGATTCGCAAGACCGGCGCATACATGGCTCCGGCAGACCCGAACTTGCCGCCGGAGCTGGCAATGGTGGAGGGCTTGCTGAACAGCATGAAGCAGATGTACTCCACCCAGCAGCGCCACGACAAAGCCATTGAGCAGCTGACCGAGAGCATGGACACCATGAAGGAAGTAATGACCACGGATGTCAATGGTGACTGGTGCACAGCTTGCGGGCACGCGATTCAGGCAGTTGCCCGGAAACTGGGCGGCGGAAAAGCCTATGAAGAAGCTTGGAACGAGGTTTACACCGAAATGGAGCGCAATGGCTTCTTCGTTCGCCGCCGTCTGGAGAATCGCAAAAAGAGCGCCGCTGCGCAGGGCATGTCCCCTACTTACGTCCGCAAGCTCAATGCGCTGGATATCATTGCGGACAGCAAGGACAAAAAGCTCATGTCTGCGTTTATCAACGCCACCAAGAAGCTGGCTGCGGCACACAGTGTCCGTATGGACAGGCTGAACGAGCTTCCCGCTGTCGAGGATCAGCCAGAGCAGACCGCGTTTGACCGCACTTGTGCCCCAGCGGGGAAGCTGATTGATACACGGGACGCCGCAATCAGAGGATAAGGAGGACACCCATGAGTGAAAAGATCATCGCATATAAGGCCATGGACAAAAATATGCAGTGCCGTGGCAAGCAGTACGAGGTGGGCAAGACCTACCATGAAGACAAAGCTGACTGCGGCCACGCTGGTATGCACGCCTGCGAGAACCCTTTGGATGTGCTGCACTACTACCCGCTGTCTGATGGCATCCGCATTTTTAAAGTGGAATGCGGCGGAGATATCAGCCGTGAAGATGGAAAAGACACAAAGCTTGCTTGCACGAAACTTACCGTTGAAGCGGAGATCAAGATTGCTGATATGGTAAAACTTGGCGTAAAAGCGGTGATGGACCGCGTGAACAAAAACGTGAAAGGAACAAAGAACAAAGCTTCCGGCGACTGTTCCACGGGTGCGGCTTCCGGCAACTACTGCAGAGCCGAAGCGTTTGGAAAAGACAGCATTGCTGTTGCAAACGGCGCACACAGTAAGGCACGCGGCGCACTGGGCTGCTACATCGTACTGACCGAGTACGATGATGACGGCCACATGATCTGTGCCAAAATGGCCCGCGTGGACGGTTCTGCCATCAGAGAAAACGTTTACTATACCCTCAAAAATGGCGAGTTTGTGGAGTGGAAGCCATGAAGAAACATTACAACAAGCGCTGGCTCGAACAGCGCTGGGATGCAAGGCAGCCGGAGCGGCTGGAACACATCAAAGAAAAGAGGTTGAAGCATGATGAATGCCGTACAGGGCACTTTCCGGCAGATTCCGTACTGGAAACTTCGAGGCCGGTTCCACAGTTGCGGCTACCGCGATCAGGAAGTCGCTAAGTATATCGGCATTGGCCGGGACACTATGAGCGGCAGGATGCAGGGGCACAATCCGTGGACAAGCGCAGAGATCACAGCAATGTGTGAGCTGCTGGGTATCCGGCAGAATGAAATCGGGGAGCTGTTCTTCCCTGCTGTTGAGAAAGGAGAATCCGCATGAAACTCAAATCCACTACTTACTACTGGCTGGCCGTCATTTTGGGCGGCGCTGGAATGGGCACAGCTATGGGCGCAGAGGGTACCGCGCAGACCACCGGATACATCTCCGGCACGCTGTTTGCGGTGTCGCTGGTACTGATTTTGGCCGCTGTTCTGCTGGCTCGTCTGGGCTTTGCCGCAGAGGACAGGGAGAGAGCCGCAAAGCGGCGCAAGTATGGCAAGATCAACCGTACCCACGCCCGTAACCCGGAGTATCCGGAGAATCAGGAGCGTGGGGCATGATGACGGCCAAAGAATACGTTGAGGGCAAAGTCAAATCCTACACGCGGCTTGCCGAACGCTGCAAGCGAGAAGCCGAAGCTTCAGACGACATTGTTGTCCGGGCCGGATACTCCGCACGGGCAAACGTCTGGGAGATGTGCGCCGAAGAAATGGACAACGTGCGGGAGATGCTGCAAGAGGAGTCCGGGGAGATCACGTATGTCTGATACCGTCCACCATGTCATGTGGTACACCGTGTATGACGACAAGACAGACGAGATCATAGCCAGCGGGACGGCTGACATGATCGTCCAGCAAATGGGCTATGCCAGCAGAAACAGCTTTTTTTCGGCTGTCTGCCACACCAATCACAAAAAAGACAACCCCCGGCGGCGCTACATCTACCATGTGGAGAAGATCCCGCGGGAGGACATAAACGAAAAGGAAGGTACAGCATGAAAATTATCATTGAAGAACACGGCGACATGGTTTCCATTGACTTCAAGGGGCCCGACAAACACGTTCTCCGTGCTCAGGAACTTCTCATGATGGCAACGATTGAGAGCATGGTGGTGAAGCTTCGCACGAATCTGACGGACGCGGAGGTGGAAGATCTGATGGATAAGTTTGGTAAGCTCATGAAATCCTCTGCCATTGCCCGCTATAAGCTGGGCCCTATCACCAACATGACCGGCTTTTCCGACAAGGAGGCAGCTTTTCTCTCTAAGCTGTTCAACTTATGACCGGGCAAAAAGAAAGAGCCTGCCCGTGCGCCAACACGGACAAGCCCAAAGGGTGATGAGTCTCGCCGCCCATCACCACAAAAATAACATAAAACAGGAGGTTTTACAAGTGGCACTTTTGAGAATTTACGATGTGGAGAAAGAACCACCAGTGCTTGTTTCGCAACAGCAATTTCCGTTTGCTTCGGATGCAATTGAGATTGCTGATGAGCTGGCAAAGAGAAAGCCCGAGCAGCTGTACAGAGTGTTTGACGCTGATATGAACGTTGTGTATGCGAGGTGAATATTTATGCAAGAAGAATTGACCGTCCGGATGGAGCACCCGGAACTGCCCGCGATCCGGTGGAACGAGACCGAGGTACAGCAGAACCTGACCGAAATGCTAGCCGCCTATACCGGCCGCGTCTACACCCCGGACACCATCAAGGATGCCAAGGCTGACCGCGCCGCCGTGAACAAGCTGGACAAGCAGCTCAGCGATGCCGCCCGCAGCGCCAAGGCTTTTTACATGAAGCCGTTGGAAGATTTCTTGCAGAGTGCCAAGCAGATGCAGGGTCAGTGCAAGGCTGTCTCCGGTGCCATTGACCAGCAGGTCAAGGCTGTGGAGGAAGCCGAGCGGCAGGATAAGCAGGATGCGCTGCGGGCTGTTTATGCAGACTGCATCGGAGAACTGCGGGAGCTTATCCCCTTTGACCGCCTGCTTGTGCCCCAGTGGCTCAACAAGACCTATGATCTGGCAAAGGCCAGCCGGGAGCTGCGCCGGGATGTTGAAACACGGCGGAAAGAGTTGAAAATCATTCAGGACACCTGCGGCGAAGATGCTGAAGCCTGCAAGCTGGGATACCTTCGTGCGCTGGATCTGAACGCCGCGCTTGCCGAACACCTGCGCCTGCAGGACAACCGGGAAAAGCTGCGCCGGGCAGAAGCAGAAAGGCAGGCCGCAGAACGTGCCCGCGCAGCCGCACCGGTGATCATCCCTCCCACTGAGGAAGAGCGTCAGCTCAAGGCGGAAGCTGAACAGAGCGCCCAAAGCAACGCTTTTATCACCGCTTCCGGACGGCTGGACTGTGAAGTGCTGCAGCGTTTTGCAGAGCCTGCACAGTCGGAAACCCCTGCCCGCAAGAAATACAGCTTCTGGGTGGAGTTCACCCGGGAGGACATCGCATGGTTTAAGCAGGGAGCCGCAGAGCGCGGCTTCCGCTATGGTTCTATCAAATAATTTTGGAGGTATTTACTTATGGCATTTACTCGTCCCGGCGCACCCGCGCCTACTTCGTCTGTTTCCAACGCACAGGCTTCGGCAAACCGTTCCATTCAGAATGCCAACCGTGCAGGCAGCGCCGCTATGCAGGCCGCGTCTCCGTCCGTGCCTGTGGAGATCACCGGTGCCGACGGTCAGCACTTCACTGTGAGCTTTGGAGACGTGCGCAATTTCATTTGCCCCAAGGCTACTGACGCCGAATGCAAGATTTTTTTGGAGACCTGCAAGCAGTATCACCTGAACCCTTTCACCAAGGAAGCCTATCTGATTCACTACGACAACAAGAACGAGGATACCGCAAGCACCATCGTGCTGGGCAAGAACTGCTATATGCAGATGGCTGAGCGTCACCCTGCTTATGATGGTTTTGAAGCCGGTGTGATCGTGCTGACCGCAGATGGCCAGCTGCTGAACCGTGAGGGATCTATTGTCTATGATGGAGACGGCGGAAAGACCCTTCTCGGCGGCGAGACTCTTATCGGCGGCTGGGCAAAGGTCTACCGTAAGGACCGCACCCGTGCCAGCTACGAGGAAGTCAAGCTCAGCGAGTATGACACCGGCAAATCCCTCTGGAACGGCAAAAAGGCTACCATGATCCGCAAGGTGGCTTTGGTGCACGCCCTGCGTGAAGCGTTCCCGTCCACCTTTGGAGCTTTGTACGATGAGAGCGAGGTGCGTGTGGACGCTGAAAGCACCGCCCGCGAGGTGCCGCCCGAAGAGCTTCCGGTGCTGGATCCTTTCGCAGGCTCCCACCGCCACCGCAAGACGGCAGGCACGCTGATCCCCGCTCCGGAAGCGCCTGCGGAAGAGCCGCCCGCCGATGACCCGTTTGGCGGTGATGATGCATGATCGTCCAGACCAAGAACGGTGTCATGCTGCACGGCGAGATCGCCAAAGACCCGGTGCTCCGGGATGCCGGGCAGAAGCGGGTGCTGAAGTTTGACCTGAAAGCCAGCCGCACACAGGATGAATCCGGCAAATGGCAGAGCTTCTTTGTGGGCGTGAACCTCTGGCACGGCATCGACCAGTGGGACGGCATGCTGCAGAAAGGCGATCAGGTCACAGTTTTTGCTCAAAAGCTGAAAGAGCGGGAGTACAACGGCAAGGTCTATTACGATGTGGACGCGGATGATGTTCAGCCCGGCGGTCTGGTGACATTCCGTTGGCTGCAGCAGATGATCGACCTGATGTCGCAGCCCGGCCCGCCGATGGAACCCGCAGAACCGGCAGCAAACCCGGCAGATCTGCAGGGTGCGCAGATGTACCCCGGCGAAAGCCTTGCAGACTACGCGCCGCACAGCACCAGCGCTCCGGAAGCCGCCCCCTCTGCCGAGTATGACCCCATCAACGAAGACGCAGAAGATCTTCCCTTTTGATTTCGCAAGCTGTGCTATCCGGCTATACGGGCGTGCAAAGGAGGTGATTAAGTGGCAAAGGACGAAAAAAAGTCGTTTGTCGTGTATCTGGATTGGTTCGACGCGCTGGAAGAGTACACGGATGCCGAAGTGGGCCAGCTGATGCGGGCTTTGGCAAAGCACGTCCGCACTGGCGAAAAACCGACATTTTCCGACCGTGGAATGCGCGGAAACTTCCGATTCATGTGCAATGGTGTGGATTCGGCTACAGAAAAGTACGAGAACGTCAAGCAAAAGCGCCGGGAAGCCGGAAAAGCCCGTGCTGCTCAAATGCAAGCAAAATCAGCAAATGCTAACACATGCTACCAAGTGCAAGCAAGTGGTAACTATAATGATACTGTTACTGGAACTGTTACTGGAACTGGAACTGTTACTGGAACTGGAACTGTTACTGGAACTGTTATATCCCCTAACGGGGATATATATAATAGCGCCGCCCCCGCCGCCGTTGACGTAGAACTTTCAAAAATCGTCCAGCATTATCAGCAGGCTGTTGGGGACTTCCCGCGCTCTGCACTGGACAAGCTGCAGAAGTGGCGGCAGGAGTACAGCACAGAGATGATCTTGCTGGCGATTGACAAGGCCACAGAAGCCGGAAAGCGCTCGTGGAGCTATATCAACGGCATATTGTCAGGCTGGAAACGGGACGGCCTGCGCACGCCGGGGGATGTGGAAGCCAACGAACAAAGCCGACAAGCCAGACCGCGAGGCAAGCAGCCAACCGAGACCGTAGACGACCAGCTTGCCCGGGTGCTGGCGAAGATGGACAGAGAAAGAGAGTTTGAGACATGACGCGGGAAGACGTGGCAAAGCTGATCCGCATGAATTTTGTGCTGTACAAGCTGGGTTCCAAGCCGCTGACCGATGAGGAGATGCAGACCACCATCGATGTGTGGGCGTACCAGTTTGGCGACTATGACGGCGATACTGTCAAGCGGGCTTTTCTGGCGGCGAACCGGGTATGCGTTTATCCGGTCACTGTGGCCGATATCTTCAAGCAGCTTTCCCAGTGTCTTGACCCGTCCGCTGAATGGGAAGCTCTGGCTGTAGCGGCACGCAAGGCACAGACATTTTTGAGCTGGCGCAAGTTCCCGATGGTGACCGGCATTGACGAAAAGGGCGGGCTGCTGCGTAGTGACGGACAGAAAGAACTGCAAGCCCTGTATGACCAACTCCCCCCGGCGGCAAAATCCTACGCCGGAAGCGTGGGAGGGCTGGCAGAGCTGGCTGAAATGCCAGACCTTACATACCGCCGTGCCGAGTTTTTGAAGCAGGCGCAGGCAGATATCACCACCGCCCCGCGTGAAGCTGCAAGGCTGCGGGCGAGCGAGCCGACAAGGAAGGAGATTACAAAATGAGCGAAAAACGTATGGTCTACGCGGAGGACGTGATCCAGAGAATCCGCGACCTAGCCCCGGAAATCCTGGGCGGCTTGTATAACCCAGACATGGAGAACGAGTTGGAGCAGCTTGTTTGCGTTGTTGAAAGCACTCCGACGTCAGCAGATACGGGCGTCCATCGCTGGCGCAAGACCGCAGAAGAGCCACCGACTGAGGCTGATGCAAATGAAGACGGCGACGTCATGAGCATCAACAACAACCCCGGCGACGGCTTCATAACAAATTGGCCGTGGAACATGGTGGCAGCTTTCCCGGAAAACCTCCCGGTCTGGATGCCATTGCCTAAAAAGCCGGGTGAACACCCCAAAAAGCTTTACTGGCGTGAAGAAACAATCAATGAGATTTGCCCCATTTGCGGGTATAGTTGCAACGATGATTATTACCTTGACAAATATTGCCCCGGATGTGGAACACGCCTTTGGTTTAACAGGGAGGAAGCCGAACATGATCAACCTGGCATGTAAAGACTGCCCAGACCGGCACCCGATCTGTCACGACAGCTGCCCACGGTACGCCGAGTACAAGCGTCAGCTGAAAGCGCAGCGCATCTACACCAACGGGAACCACGCGGCGGAGCGGATCAGCCGCAACGATTTCGACAAAGAAGGATGGATGGGAGGAAGAAAACGATGAAAGTGCTGATTGCCTGCGAGGAATCGCAGGAAGTGTGCAAGGCTTTCCGGGCAAAAGGTCACGAAGCCTATTCCTGCGACATTCAGGAGCCGTCCGGCGGGCATCCAGAGTGGCACATCCTCGGCGACGCCCTCAAGGCTGTTGAGGGGGGGGAAAGTCGTGACGATGGACGGTGTAACGCATGACGTTGGCAAGTGGGACTTGCTCATTGCACACCCACCTTGCACATACCTGAGCAATGCAGCAACGCGCTCATTCAGCTTGCGTGTCACTCCGGCGGAAAAGGTTGTTGCCCGGTGGGCGGAGCGTGTAAAAGCTGCAATTTTCTTTATGCAGTTCATGTTGGCAGATGTCACCAAAATTGCAGTCGAGAACCCTGTAGGCATCATGAACACGGCGTACAGAAAAGCCGACCAGATCATTCATCCGTATTACTTTGCCGAAAGCAAGGAAGACGTAGAAAACTATCACACAAAGCGCACTTGTCTTTGGCTGAAAAACCTGCCGCCTCTGGAACGGAAAAACAACTTTCCACCGCCAGAGCCCGTGTACGTCTCAAATGGGGAAAGGCACAAGAAAATCAGCTGGTGCGAAGGCATTCGCGGAACGCAAAACGGCCAAGAGGGCCGGGCAAAAGCCAGAAGCAAAACTGCGCCGGGCATTGCAAAGGCCATGTCCGAACAATGGGGGTGAGCAAATGAGGTACAAGCCCGGCGCTTACATCGTCTCTCTCGACCACCTGATGGGGCAGGAACTTGTTTATTACGGCGGGAAACTGCTCCACAAGGGATGGTTTGGCAACTGGCAGCTGTGGTATGCGAAAGCTGAGCTTGCCAGACTGCGCATTCGGGAAGCTGTGAGAACGGAGGAAGGACATGAAACCAAAAACCAAATCTGAATTGATGGCCGAATGGGCCAGCCAGCCCGACCAGCTCAAGAAAGAACGGGAAGTCAAGGCCATCCGCAAGGCGATGGACGATGCCCGCGCCGTGATGCAGGACGGTCTGACCCGGTACGTCAAGAAAAAGACTAAAGCCCGCAGCATGGCAAAGGCTGAAGCTGACCCCTTTGCTGAGCTGGAAGGCTGGGAAAGCATGGAGCAGATCCAGGATGCTTACGGCTATGGCGAGATCACCGCCGACAGGCGGGACGAACTCACCGACCTATGGGAAGCCCGGGAATCTGCCAAGAACAGCCGCAAGGGCGCAGACAAGTACCACGACCTTGTGACGGAGATGCTGGAAACGGCCATCCGCCGGGTGGGCAATGAGTACGCCGACATGCTGTTTGAGTATGACCAGCAGCGCAGGGAAGCTGAAAAGCAGTGCGAGCAGCTGGCAATGGAAGGGATGATGAAAAAATGAAACCTGAAAAGAGAATGAGCTGTTTTATCGTATCAGCAGCATTGCTGATTGTGACGCTGTGGTTTACATCCTGCGGTGCGGCCACTGCCGAGGCAGGAACTGAAAGAAAGCCATGCTACCATGTCACGGTCTACTCCCCGGCCATTGAAGATGGAACATACGCGGCCCGGCGGTATCCGAAGTATACCATCACCGTGGATGACTTCGGCGAGCTGCTGCCTGACCCGAAGCTATCTGCTGAGCGTGAGTATCGGCTGCTCCGTATCCCTCTGTCAGATGGCCGCTTTGAGCTGGTGTCCACATCTCTGGTGGAGATCAAGTACTACTGAGGAGGAGACAAGGTAATGGCTGAAATGCACTTGACTCTCTACGGCGACCCGCGCACCAAGAAAAACTCTGCCCGCATCCTCAAAAGCCGCTCAGGCGGGCGCTTTGTGGTCCCCAGCAAGGCATACGTGGATTATGAGACGGACTGCCTGCGGCAAATCAAAAGGCCGCACAGCCCCATCTCTGCCCGCGTGAACGTGAGGTGCGTGTACTACATGAAAACCGCCCGCCGGGTCGATCTGGCAAACCTCATCGAGGCGACCACGGACATTCTGGTAAAAGCCCGCGTGCTGGAGGACGACAACAGCAAGATCGTCGCCGCCCACGATGGCAGCCGGGTGGATCTTGACCGGAAGAACCCGAGGGTGGAAATTGAGATCAAAGAAATGGAGGAGTAATATGGGACTTGCAACGCTTGGCTTTTTAAGCTTTTGTTTTGTACTGTTTGCCGGATACTTGCTTATTCTTTGGCTTGCAATGGAAGAACCTGAAATTGTGATTCCGGCTGTAATCGTAGCACTTTCTATTTTTATTTTTTATACCACGGGAGGGAATGCGGCATGATCCACACATGGACACCTGACACCGACACGCCAAAGCCGGACGGAACCGATTACAGCACCGTTAAGGCGTGGCTGAACCGATACCGCGAAGCAGAGAAAAGATACTACCTGCTGTCTGACCGTTTGGCCGAAGCACAGGAGGCCACCCGGCACATTACCCAGAGCCTCAGTGCGGCCCCGGGCGGCAGCAAAGATGGCCAGAGCCTTGCCCGGGCGGTGGAACGCGAGGAGGAAGCGGAGCGCCGCGCCTATGAGCAAAGAGCGGTCTGCGACAGGCTGTTTCTTGAGATCAGAAACGCGCTCGCCCGGATCCAGAACGAAAAAGCATACACGGTGCTGTACAAGTACTATCTCGATTGCCTCACGTGGGACATGGTCGCAAAAGATATGAATTACTCTCTGCGCATGGTCTATGTCTTACGGCGCAAAGCAATGGAGGAGTTGAGCCTTTAAGAACATTGCACTGTCATTACATTGCGGTTTCACTATCGCATGGTGTAAAATTGTATCATCGGAAAAGCCAAAAGGCAAACCGATGCACGCAGCCTCCGAAACGTATCCCTTCTTGGCATTTTCCTCCTTTTCTGCTTGCAGGTACCGGGCTTTGCTCTCTTCACGTTTCGCGGGCTGCTTCTATGCGATACATTGAAACAAAGGCAGCCTGCCGCTCATGAGAGACAGGAGGCGGTTCGATTCCGCCGTATCGCACCGTATGGCGCATGGACTAGACAACCCGCAAGGCCGCACGTGCAACCTCCCGTGCCAAGAAAAGGCCTTAGAATCCTTGCCAAGGTGTAGCTTTCCTGACAGGATGTGCGCCAGCCAACAGCCCCGGCGGCGAACCGGAGCTGTTTTTATATGCCGCCTGAGCGCAGTTTGGAGCGCGGCGCGTGTGTGTAAACACGGCTGGTTCGATTCCAAGGGCGGCTTTTATACTCCGGTAGCTCAAGAGGTAGAGCAGCGGTCTCCAAAACCGCATGTTGCAGGTTCGAACCCTGCCGGGAGTGCTTGCGTGCCCTAGAGCGGGCCGCGCAATAGCGGGGCATCCGGCCGCGAAAGTTCCGAATGCAGCAGCGCCCACCGTTTGACGCCTGTCCAACGAACTGAATGCACGGGTGCTGCTTATATGCCGTCATAGCTCAATTGGCAGAGCGCCGCCCATTTAAGGCGGGACAACGTTGGTGACACCACGGGAACATCACTGCACAGCCAACCACTGCGCACATCCATTCCGTGGGTGCTGGTTCGAATCCAGCTGGCGGCACATTCGATATTTTGACCGTTCGGATTTCCGGGCGGTTTTTCTTTTGCATGAGTTTAGAGAGGTGGTGGCGGTGAGTGCAAAGCGGCTGACAGACAGACAAAAAAAGAAGATCATTGCTGACTATGTGCAGCTGCAGAGCTACGCCAGAACCGCCAAACTGAACGACGTGGCAGAAAGCACTGTGCGGAAAATCGTGAAAGATAATCCCAAATGCGCGGATTTGTGCGCCTTAAAAAAAGAGCAGAACACGCAGGACATGCTTTCCTACTTAGGCAGCAAGCGCGGGGAAGCACAGGATCTTCTCGGGTTGTACCTAAAAGCGATGGCAGACCCGGACAAGATCGCAGAGGCAACGCTGCCGCAGCTGTCCACGGCGTTTGGGACCATCGTGGACAAGTTCGCTATGCTGGGAGACCAGAGCGGCATAGAAGCCCCAGACGATGGCCTGTTGGAAGCCCTGAGCGCTGCCGCTGACCTCAGCCCGCCGGATGACGTGGAGATGCTGCCGGAGGAAGAAGACGACCATGCGGAAAAGTAACGGTTTTCGATGGAAAGCCCTCAGCCAGCGGCAAAAGCAGGTCTTGAGCTGGTGGACACCGCAGAGCGCATACAGCAGCTACAACGGCATCATTGCCGACGGCGCTATCCGATCGGGCAAGACCTTTGCCATGAGCTTTTCGTTCGTCCAGTGGGCCATGACCTGCTACAGCGGCCAGCAGTTTGCCATGTGTGGAAAGACCATTGCCAGCTTCCGGCGCAACGTGCTGGGGACGCTCAAGCAGCAGCTTGCAGCCCGTGGCTACAACGTCAAGGAGCACCGGGCCGAAAACTGCATGACCGTCAGCAAGGGCGGCAAAGTTAACGAGTTTTACTTTTTCGGCGGCAAGGACGAGAGCAGCCAAGACCTGATCCAGGGCATCACCCTTGCCGGGGCATTCTTTGACGAGGTGGCCCTGATGCCACAAAGCTTCGTCAATCAGGCCACAGCCCGCTGCTCTGTCACCGGGTCAAAGTTCTGGTTCAACTGCAACCCTGGCAGCCCGCAGCACTGGTTCTATCTGGAGTGGGTGCGCAAGTGCCGTTCCCGAAAGATGATGTATCTCCATTTCACGATGGACGACAACCTGTCGCTTTCCGAGGACATCAAGGCCAGATACCGCAGCCAGTACAGCGGCGTTTTTTATCAGCGCTACATTCTTGGCCTGTGGACGGTGGCCGAGGGCCTTGTATATGACATGTTCGACCGCAAGAAGCACGTTGTTGATGTGCTTCCGGCGCTGTCTCCAAAGAGCAGCTATGTGGCTTGCGACTTCGGCACCCAGAACGCAACGGTTTTTTTGCTGCTCCAGAAGCAGGCAGATGCAGACTGCTGGATCGTCACCCGGGAGTATTACTACAGCGGCCGGGAACAGAAGCGGCAAAAGACCGTGGGCGAGTACGTCACAGACCTCAAGGCGTGGCTGAATGGTCTCAAGCCGGAGAGGATCATCGTTGACCCCTCTGCCCTGCCCCTGATTACAGAGCTGCGCAAGAACGGCTTTACCCAGACCCCCGCAAACAACGACGTTCTGAGCGGCATTCTGGACGTGCAGACCATGCTGCAGACCGGGCGGTTGAAGATCTACAAAGACTGCAAGCACACGCTGGAAGAGTTTGGCGTGTACGCTTGGGATCCAGATAAAGACGACACCGTGCTGAAGGTCAACGACCACTGCATGGACGCTATCCGCTATTTCGTGCGCACAAAGCGCCTTGTAAAACTGAGGAATTGATTTTGAGCACTGTATACACATTCCAGACCTTTCAGCAGGCGCAAGCCGCCGGGGAACAGCCTGATTTCATCCGGCGGTTCGTGCAGCAGCACTGCAGTTCCGGACCGTACAAGATGGCGCTGGACGCAGACCTGTACGATGCCCAGAAAAACCCGGGAGCTGAGCGCTTCGCGCAGGCTTACGCTTTGATGCTGAAACGCCTGTCCAAAAACACAAAGCAGGATGTCCTGCACCCCGATATGGTCAAGAGCAATCTTTTCCGGCGGCTCAACAAGCAGCGGGCGACCTACTCCCTCGGCAACGGCGTAGTCTTTGCGGACGATGGCGTGGACAAGGACAGGCTGGGGCAGAACTTTGACGAGCAGATCCAGAAGGCCGGATATTTCGCCCTGATCCACGGTGAGAGCTTCGGATTCTGGAACAGCGACCATTTGGTGGTTTTCAAGCTGACAGAGTTCGCTCCCCTGTACGATGAAAAGACAGGCCTTTTGCAAGCAGGTGTGCGCTTCTGGCGGCTGAATCCTGACACGGATATGCACTATATCCTGTACGAGCTGGACGGCTTCACTGAGTACACGGAAAGCAAAATCGGCAATGTGATGAAGGAGACCGTGTCGAAGCAGGCATACAAGAGCGTGACCGTCACCACACCCGGCGGCGGGCTGGAAAGCGTGGAGGGCGAAAACTACAGCGCTCTTCCCATTGTGCCGCTGTGGGGCTCCGACCTGCACCAGAGCACCCTTGTGGGGCTGAAAGCCTACATTGACAACACCGATTTGGTGCTGTCCGGCTTCTGCAATGACTTGCAGGACTTTTCGCAGATCTACTGGCTGTGCGAAAACTTCAACGGCATGACCGATGACGAGCTGCAGGAGTTTCTCGTCAAGCTGAATCTGTACCACATTGCAGGTGCAGACACCAGCGAGGGCGGCAAGATCACTCCCTACACCACCGAGATTCCCGTGACGGCCCGGCAGGCTCTATTGGAGCTGCTCCACACCCGGGTGTATGAGGACTTCGGCGGGCTGGATGTGCACTGCGTCAGCGCGGACAGCACCAACGACCATCTGGATGCGGCCTATGAACCGCTGAACCAGAACGCAGACGACTTTGAGGCTCAGGTCAAGCCGTTCATCCGGCAGATCTGCGCACTGGCTGGCTTTGACAACGCTATGCCGGCATTCAACCGCAGCAAGATCACCAACACAGCCGAGCAGGTCGCAACGGTGATTTCTGAAGCGCCGATCATCGGGCAGGACATGGCCATTGACCTGCTGCCCAACCTGACCCCGGAACAGAAGGAGCAGGCTAAGGCGGCGCTGATGGCTGAGAGCGCAACGCGGGAGACCGTGGACGAGGAGGACGACGGTGATGAAACGTGATTTCTGACCGTGACCGTATCTCTACCCGCCAGCTGAACCGCCTGCGCCGCCGGATCCTCCGGGTGTACGGCACTGCCCGCCGGGAGATGCAGGAGCAGCTGACCGAGTTTCTGGAAAAGTACAAAGCGCTGGACGAGCGCAAGCGGGCGCAGCTGGATGCAGGAGAGATCACCGAGGACGACTACCGCATCTGGCTGCAAAATCAGGTCTTTCAGTCCGATTTGATGCAGGCAAAGCTGGACGGCATCACGCAGACCTGCACCACAGCCCAAGAGACGGCCTACAAGCTGGCCCGGGACGAGCAATACAACATCTTTTCCTTTGGCGCAAACTGGGCTTTCTACGAGCTGGAACAGGCCGCAGGAGTGACGTTCGGGCTGACCCTGTACAACACCGAAGCGGTCAAGCTGCTGCTGAAGGAGAACCCCCGCATGGTGCCCAACAAACGCATCAAGAGCGAGAGCAACCGCACCTATGATGCCCGGGTGTTCAATCGCTACGTCATGCAGGGCATTGTGCAGGGCAAGAGCGTCCACGACATCGCCGTGCAGGCCGTCAACGGCATGGCCGACACGGAGATCCACTGGGCCATGAGCAACGCCATCACGGCCCTTACCAGCGCCCAGAACGCCGGGGCTTTGCAGCAGATGCACAACGCCCAGGCTTTGGGCATCGAGGTCAAAAAGCGCTGGAACTCCACCCACGACTACCGCACCCGTGAAATGCACCGCCTGCTTGACCAGCAGACGGCAGAGCTTGACGAGCCGTTCAAGGTCATGGGTTACGAGATTCAGCGCCCCGGCGACCCCAACGCCGCCCCGGAGATGGTCTACCACTGCCGCTGCGTGCTGTCCTCTGCGCTGGGCAAGTATCCCCGGCAGAACGCACGGCAAATCGACAACGTGCCTGTGGTCGAGGACAGCGGCAAGGTGGACGAAAAAGGCAGGCCTATCATGGTGCGGGTCAAAAAAACAACCCCCGTCATGGATTACACCGAGTGGTATAAATCCAAGGGCGGCAAAGAGAAAGAGCAAATGTGGTGGGCGGAAGAGCGCAAGAGAAAGAGGGCAAAAAAATGAATTCTGCCGAAAATTTCAAGAAGCTTGCAAAGGCATTTTACAATGCCGGTGGAACCGCTAAAAATTTCGCCGAAGCGGTCAGGAAGGCTGCAAAGGTAGCGAACCGGTACGATTGGCCGAAAACTTATTTTGAACGCAAGAGAAAGGAGGCAGCCAACGATGGCAGCAGGTGAGTCTTACGAAGAGTTCACGGAGAAGTTCAAGCCGAAAAAGACCACGGACGACTGCTACACACCGCCCAGCATTTACGCTGTCATCCGCGACTGGGCTTGCAAAGAGTACGGCATTGACCCGGCCAAAATCGTGAGGCCATTCTACCCCGGCGGAGATTACGAGCACTACGACTACCCGGAAGGTGCTGTGGTGCTGGATAACCCGCCGTTTTCCATTCTGTCTAAAATCTGCGCGTTTTACCTCGATCGTGGAATCCCGTTTTTCCTGTTCGCTCCATCACTGACGGCCTTTTCCGGAAGAACAAATACCATGCGAATAAACCACATTATTTGCAATTGCGATATCGTGTATGAAAACGATGCAATTGTAAGGACGAGTTTTGTGACAAGCTACGGCGGGGACGTTGTGACGCAGACAGAACCAAGGCTGACGAAGCTTGTAAATGACGAGACAGAACGGCTGCGGAGAACGAAAACGGCACAACTCCCAAAGTATACATACCCAGACCACATTGTGACGGCCGCATTGCTTCAACGATACAGCAAGTACGGCGTGGATTTCAAAGTCCGCAAAAAGGACTGCGCTCCGATTTATGCGCTGGATGCACAACGCTCCACGGGAAAAACTATCTTTGGCGGCGGCCTGCTGCTGTCTGATCGTGCTGCGGCTGAGAGGGCTGCGGCTGAGAGGGCTGCGGCTGAGAGGGCTGCGGCTGAGAGGGCTGCGGCTACAAAATGGGAGCTGTCTGCCCGGGAGCGTGCCATTGTGGAGTATTTGAACAGCCATGAACTTTAACTACGACATCAAATTCACCGACAACACCCCGCAGCTGCATGAAGCGTTGGACTCATGGGCAAAGCGGGTGCTGACCCTCTGGGGCATGACGGTGCAGGACTATGCCCAGCTTCTTGTGCCCACAGGCACGGCAGACAGCACGGGCATTGAGGGCTACGTGGGCGGCGCGCTCAAGCAGAGCCTAACCTACGCCGTAGATCTTGCCAAAAAGACCGTGACCATCGGGTCAAATCTCTTTTACAGCGTCTACGTTGAGCTTGGCACGGGCATCTTTGCCGAGAATGGCAACGGGCGCAAAACGCCGTGGGTCTGGAAAGACTTCAACGGAAAGTGGCACTTTACCCGGGGCATGGCCCCCCGCCCGTTCCTCCGCCCGGCGGTGGAAGAACACATTGACGAGCTGCGAGAGATCGCAGTGGAAGAAGGAAACAAGGAGGTTTAAACATGAGCAGAATCGAAGAGCTGGAAAGCGAGCGCGAAAACTTGCATTTGGAACAGCTCAAGCTCCAAAACAAAGCAAAAATTTGCGAAGTTCGGCAACTTGAAATTTCCAACGAGATTCGAGAGCTGAAAATTGAGGATGATAAGGAAGCAAATACACGGCTTTGCTTTGAAATTGACGATACAAGAATCAAACTTCAGAAACTTTGTGATAAAGTTCTTGGCGAAGCAAACGTGCATGTTCATGTGACACTCATCCCGTTAAAAAACAACCTCAAATTTCAAAATTACGAATTTGACTAAAAAGTTAATATTCGGCGGTTGGCGCACAGCGTCAGCCGCTTTTTTATGCCGTTTTAGCTCAGTCTGGCAGAGCACCGGACTTTTAATCCGGGGGCCGTGGGTTCAAGCCCCACAAGCGGCACCACACCGGCAGCACGTCCGGCAAATAAACCTTATTGCCAAGCATGGCAGCCCGAGCATGGGCAGAAAGGACTATCACATGGCACTCAAAAGAGCTGACATCCGCACGATTCTGGAGAACCCCGAAACCTCCAACGATGACAAGGCCAAAGCCATTCTGGACGCCCTGCACAAGGAGACAGACGAACTCAAGGACCAGCTGGATGCAGAAAAAGAAGCCCTCGCCAAAGCCGAGAAAGACCGGGATGCAGCCAACGGCGGCAAGCAGGCCGCTGAAAAGGCGCTGACCGACTACAAGGCCCAGCAGACGGCAGCAGCCAGCAAGGCGGCCAAGACCGCTGCATTTAAGCAGCTGCTCAAGCAGGCGGGCGTGCTGGAAAAGTACATCGACGACATTGCCGACGACTCCAAGAAGGGCGACGAATTTGCCGCCGGTCTGGAACTGGACGCCGACGGCAAGGTGAAAGACGCCGAAAAGCAGCTTTCCAGCATCAAAACCACATGGGGCGGCAAAATTGCCACCACCAAAACCACCGGCGCAAAGGTGGACACCCCGCCCACCAGTTACGCCGGGACTTCTCCCGAGGATTTCAAAAAGATGAGCCTTGATGACCGCATCAAGCTCAAGAACAGCAACCCCGAGCTGTACCAGCAGCTCCGGGCAAAGTAAGAAAGTGAGGCTATTATATGGCACAGACTGGCACTTTTGGCGGCTTCGACTTTGACGTTGAGGTGTTCGGAGACTACATGGCCGAGCAGAACACCATCGACACCAGCATCGAGGCTTCCGGCATCATCAAGGACGACCCCTCCATCATGGGCCTGATCGGCGAAAAAGGCAACGTTGCAACCATCCCGTTCTATACCGAGCTGGATGCCACGGCGGATAAGCCCCTGAACAACGACGGCAAGACCGACAACACCCCGACCGAGATTTCTGGCAACAAGCAGACCACTATGCTGATTCAGCGCATGAAGGCATGGAAATCTCAGGATTTCACAAAAGAGCTGACGGGAGCCGACCCGATGCAGCACATTGCAAATCAGGTTGCACACTACTACCGGCAGGTATGGCAGAACGTTACCATGAAGATTACGGACGCTGTTCTGTCTACTACGGACCTGAAGAAGCACATCTATGACATTACTGCCATCGGCGATGGCAAGGTTGCCCCGGAGTCTCTGATCTACGCCCAGCAGGCTGCTTTTGGAGACAAGCAGATGTCCAACGGCTTGATGGTGATGAACTCCATCGTTTTTGCAAAGTACCTGGCTGCAAATCTGGTGGAATTTGAAAAGTACACCACACCCGGCGCACTCTCTCAGCCTGCAACGCTGGCCCGTATTGGCGGCATGGTCGTGATCCGAAACGATGCTTACACCACGACCAAGGTAACGGGGAACAGCGGTCAGGTAGATGCTTACAAGACATACATCATCGGCGAGGGTTCTTTCGTTGGTTGCCGTAAAACCAACTACGAAAACCCCTATTACACCGATTACGACCCCGAGGACAAGGCTGGCGTCCAGAAGCTGTACACCAAAGAGGGCCGAGTCATTCATCCCAACGGCATGAGCTTCAAGGTGGACAGCGTTGCCGAAGCGTCCCCCAACGACACCGAGCTGAGTGCAAAGGCCAACTGGGAACGCCGCATGAAGCTGGAGAACATCCGCATCGGCCAGATGCTTTCTCTGGGCTAAAAATTCGGAGGTGACTCTTTATGACCGTCCCAGAGCTGTGCGTCTACACGCACAATTTTTTTGACCGGGCAGATGATCCTATTGCCGGGGAGTTTGCCTTTGAGCCGGACACCGTGCCCGCCGGGGTAGTGCCGGGGCAGTATTTTCTCGTGTGCGGATCCATCTTTAACAATGGCGTGCACAAGGCCGGGGACGGCGATTTGACCGCCGAGACCTTCACCGGGACGGTGCAGCCCATGCGCGTGCCGCCTGATTTTGTGGCGCTGGCTGAAAAAATCGACGCATACGACAAGGCGCTCCCGTCCGGCGGCGTGTATGTGTCCCAGTCCTTTGCCGGGTGGTCCGGCACGATGGCTACAGGCACGGACGGCCTGCCTGCAGACGGCAAGACCCGCTATAAATCCGAGATCAATCAGTGGAGGAAGATGTGACATGGTCAATCCGTTCGCTGCATCCACCGTGATGCAGGGCTTTACCAAAAAATACCGTTTTCAGACCCGCAGCTATGAGCCGGACGGCGTGGGCGGCTTTGTTTCCGGCTGGAAGGACGGGCCCGAGTTTGAGGCCGTGGAGCGACACGACACCACCGTGGAAGCTCAGGTGGCGGAGCAGGCTGACACCGCTTCCACCTATACGCTGCTGGTTAACACGGGTGTGCCGCTGGCTTTCCCGGACTATATCAAGCGGGTAAGCGACGGGCAGACCTTTCAGATCACAAGCACAGCGGACGAAAGCAAAGCCCCGCCGGAATCCGGCATGGGGCTGCGGGCCGTCAAGTGCAAAAAGGCGGTGCTGCCTTGATGGGACCGTCTGAGAGCATCAACCGGGCGCTGAACGCTTTTTTCAACGGCTTTGGCATCCCGGGTTATCTGGAAGATAACATTCCTCCTGCCGCTTCACTGCCCTATCTGACCTACAAGCCCACCATTCCCGGCGGGTGGAACGAAACGTCATCCTTCCACGCCCGGCTGTGGTACCCCAGCAAGGGCGGCAGAGCCCCCATTCTGCAAACTGAGGATACGATCAGCGCAGCCCTCGAGGACAGCACAACGCTTTCCTGTGAGGGCGGCGCTATTCTTTTGCAAAAAGGCACCCCGTGGGCACAACCACTCAACAACACGCCTGAAGGGTATCTGTGCGAATACCTTATTTTTGAACTTACACGGCTTATACCGTGAGTAAAGGAGCAATATGGCAAGAAAATTTTCCAAAATTTCACAGAAAGCATTCGAGTCCATGCAGATCAACGCCGGTGTCGTGCTGAACAAGTTTGACCCGTCCGGCACGACCGAGATCCAGGACGCAGACATCATTTGCGCCACCTCCGGCGGCATCACCGCGACCTGCAAGCCAAACTTCACCGATCTGGGCGCGGACGTGGACAACGCCCAGAAGAACACCGCAGAGCTGATGCAGATCGAGGACTACGACTGCACGCTGGCCTTTACGGCCCTGAACGTCACAACGGACGTTATCAAGCTGGCACTGGGCGCTGCGGATGTGAGTGACAAGAAGGTTACCCCTCGCATGACGCTGAACCCGACAGCAAGTACCGGTGACTTTAAGGACATCTGGTTTGTTGGCGACACCATCGACGACGGCTTTGTGGCCGTCAGGCTGATGAATGCACTGTCCACCGGCGGTTTGACCCTGAAGACGACCGACAAGGGAAAGGGCAACATTGCAGTCACCCTGACCGGCTGCCCCCGTCTGGGCAGTGATACCGTGCCTATGGAGTGGTACTACAGCCCCAAGGCCGCAGCATAAGGAGGACACCACATGAAATTTTTGACAGAGCTGCCCGATGAAGAGTTCCTGCGCCACTGCTGGCAGATCGCCGATGTGGCGGAAGAGGTCTTGGAAAAATCCAAGATCATGGAGCTGCTCAAGGTTCTGCCGGTCCTGACCGGCGATGAAACTCCGGAGGAGCTGGAACAGAAGAAGAAGGAGCAGGCAAAAAAGAACATTCAGGCTATGGCAAAAAGCTTGCTGTTCGACAATGCCGCTGCCACCGCAAAGCTGCTTCCGCTGCTCTATGAGCCGGACGTGGATGAAAACGGGGTGGTTGAAAATATCGGCCCGTTCAAGAAGATGCGCGCGGTGAAAGAGCTGCTGAACAACGATGATGTGATGGATTTTTTGCTCTGGTGTCTGCCGTTGGTGCTGGCGGGTACAGACGCCTGATTTCTTCCATCAGCCCGGACGCACTGCGGCTGTTTGGCAGGCCGTACATTTTGCAGCACTGCCTGAACACTTTGCGGCAGGAGCAGCTTGCACTCAGCTATCAGACGTACATGACGGACGCTCTGGCACACCTTATAGGCGCGGAAGAGCGGTGGTACGACATGGTGGCCGGGCTTGTGGAAAACCGCCCACAGCCGCCGCAGCCGTCCGCTGATGAAGTGATAGCACGCATTAAAAATGGCTTGAACGGGGGTGATGGAACCTGAAACTTTTTGAATTGAGCGCCACCCTCGGGCTGGACGACAGCGCCTACCGGCAGGGCGTGGAAGAGGCGAAGTCTCAGACTAAGACCGCTGTCTCCACCATGATGAAAGATTATAACCGGCTGTACAGTGATGTCATTCACCTTACGGCAGCCTATCAGAAATCACGGAAAGAGACCGGGGAAACCTCCGAAAAAACTAAGGAATTTGCTCAGAAGCTGAAGGAAGCTCAGGCCCAACTCAATACCACGGCACAGGGGCTAAAAACTGCGGAAGGGTACATGAACAGCTTTGGGGATGCCGCATCGGGGTCCAGCAAGTCTCTGGCCGGTGCCATTGCGCAGGGCACGGTCATGGCAAATGTTTTCTCGAAACTCGGCTCCGCTGCACTCAGCGCCGCAGAGGGGTTCATCTCTTCCGGCATCGAGTACAACGCCCAGATCGAGAAATACACTACCGGCTTTACCAATATGTTGGGCAGCGCGGAAGCCGCCCAGCAGGTCATGAGCCAGATCCAGGAAGACGCGGCAAAAACCCCCTTTGACGTGGCGAGCCTGACACAGGCCAACCAGTACCTGATCTCTGCAGGCGAGAACGCTTCCTATGCCCGCAGTACCATCATGGCACTGGGCGACGCAGTCTCTGCGACAGGTGGCGGAAACGACGAGCTGAACCGCATGTCCCAGAACCTGCAGCAGATCGCCAACACCGGCAAGGCTACAACGGCCGATATCAAGCAGTTTGCTTATGCCGGCATCGACGTGTACGGCATTCTGGCCGACTACACAGGCAAGTCCACCACCGAAGTGCAGAACATGACCATCAGTTATGATCTGCTGACGCAGGCTTTGCAGGCCGCATCCGAAGAGGGAGGGCGTTATTATAACGCAATGGAAACCCAGAGCCAGACCATGAATGGCCGCGTGTCTACCCTGAAGGACAATGTGAAGCAGTTGGCCGGTCTTATGACAGGTGACTTGAGCAGCGGAATCGGCGTTGCGATTGGCAAGCTGAACGACATGGTCGTCGCAGCACAGGAAGCTTATAAGCTTGACGGATGGAGTGGCCTTATCGGGAAAATAACAGGTCTTACCACCGTCATTGACAAGGCCAAATCCTCTGCTGTTGGCCTGAAAGCCGTCTTTGACGCGCTGAAAAGCGGAGAAATAGGCATTTTCCACGGCGACTGGGACGCTGTCTACCAGAAAGCTTTTAACAACGACTACCAAAACAAAAAGGCCGGCAAAAAAGACACAGACTACTGGAAAGAATACGGCGAGCGTCTGAAAAAGCAGTACGGAATAAAAGAAACCAACAGCAGCTCCATCGTCACCACAGGCGGTGGCGGCTCTTCCAGCGGCAAAAGATCCGGCTCCTCCGGCTCCAAGTCCACCACCGAAACGGTCATTTCGTCCATCTCCAGCACGGCTACCACTACCGCGCAGAACGCGCTGGGCGCTGTGACTACCAGCATCCAGACCCTTACCGAAAAGGTCAAGGACAGCGCGGGCAGCATCAAAGACCGCATCACCGAGACCACCACCACCACCGGCAAGGAGATGGTGAACGGTGTCGCCACGACCTTTAAGCAGGTTGAGACCAAAGTCAACGGCACGGTCACAAAGGTCACAAAGACCTATGACGACATGTCAAAAACGCTGCTGGGCACTTTTACCAACGTCTCGGAAACCACCTTTAACGGCATCACCACAAAGGTGCAGCAGGCGGTGGAAAAGTACGCGGACGGCAGCGAGCATATCAAGAAGAACGTCACAGAGACCGGCCAGCGCATCGGCGAGAACGGCGCGGAGACCTACGAGAAGATCGTCACCTACATCGACGGCGTTCAAGACAAGGTGACGGAGACCTCTACCCTTATCGACAAGAGCGTAAAAGGTACCCAGAGCCGCATTGACCAGCAGCTGAGCGAGGCTTCCGGCCAGCTGGATAAGGGCATTTTCGGGCTGGTAAAGAACACCTTCAAAGACGCCAAAAACGGCGACTGGGCAAGTCTTGGGCTGGATTTTGTCAATCTGATCTGGGGCGAAGTATCGCAGGGGCAGCGTGACGTGATCTCTAAGTGGCTTACGGACGCACTGACCGCGGTCAATGAGGGCTACTTCAGCGGTGGCATCGGAAAGGCATTTGATATCTTCCAGAAGCTTTTTTCTGACGGCGGGGTAAAATCCGATATCGACGGCGTGACCAATTCGGTCAAGGCTTTTGGTGAGATCGTCAACGGCCTTGCAGGCTCCGGCGGCGTGGGCGGCGCTCTGGGCAGCATTGTGCAGGACTTTTCCGGCATGGCAGGCGGCATCACCTCTGCACTGGGCAACATCGTGTCCTTTGTGGCAGCAAACCCCGTCCTTGCCCTGATCCTGGGCGTGGGTGCAGTCGCTGGCGGCATCGGCCTTGCCATGTGGATGAACAAGAAGAACGACCAGCAGCCCGTCAGCCACTACCAGAGCCCCTTTGACAAAACCGGCGTGTATGACAGTCTGGGAACCTTCTCCACCCGCGCGGCCCTGCAGTACCGCGTTACCGGCCAGCAGTCCATCGTTGACCGGCAGACCAGCATTCTGGAACGCATCGAGGGGATGCTGGACGAACATCTGCCCGACATCGGCAAGGGTCAGGTGGTCATGGACTCCGGTGAGCTGGTGGGCGTGCTGTCGCCCCGCATGGCTACAAATGTGGATGCACGCATCGGCGTGACGGTGACACGGAAAGCGAGGGGTGTGTAATGGCAAAGCTTCTGGGCGCAAAAATCGGGGACTACCACACCCTGAACGACTGGGGGCTGTATCTCAAGGTGGGCAGTCCCAAGATCGGCGCTGCCGAAGTGGATGAGTACCTTGTACAGGTCACCGGATCGGATACCCTGCTCAACCTCACCACATGGGACGATGGCAAGGTGCACTATAAAAAGCGCACCATCACCATGGAGCTGCTCTGCAATGCCCCAAAGAGCAAGTGGCCCAGCATCGAAAGCACCATCGCCAACGCCATCCACGGCAAGTGGCTGCGGTGTAAGTTCGACGAGGATCCCACGTGGTACTGGGAAGGGCTGTGGAAGGTCTCGCCGTCCCGTGACCGGCTTTCCAGCACCTTTACCATCACCGGCACCTGCAACCCCTTCAAGCGCAGCGTCTACGATGGCTCGAACGATTGGCTGTGGGATGACTTCAACTTTGAAACGGACATCGTGCGCAACTACACGGATATCCCGCTCAAGGCGGGCGAGGACAAAGAGGTGTCCATCACCGGTGCACCGCGTGCGGCCGGCATCTACTTCAAGCGCAGCGAGACCGCCGCAGACATCGCGGTGTCTCTCAATGGCTTTGAGGTAGGCATTCTGGCCAAGTCCACCGACTGGCAGTATATCGAGGGCCTTACCATGCCGGATGGCGTGGTGGGCACCCTCGTTTTCTCTGCGTCTGCGGACTGCAGCATCAGCATCAAGTATCTGGGGGCAAGCCTATGAGTTACAAGATCTATGCCGGCATACAGTCCGGCGTTGACACGTGGGTGACCAAAGCCTGCATCCACGACCCCGGGGACATCACCGGCACCAAAAAGCTCACCAGCCCCGCACTGACCCGCGAGGTGGGCAAGGCTGGCTCTTTGGAATTCACACTGCCGCTGGGCAACGTCGCACACTCCGCGCTGCAAAAGCTCATGACGGTGGTGGAGGTGCAGCAGGGTGACAAGCAAAAGGACGGCAAAGAGATCTGGAGGCAGATCTGGCAGGGCCGCGTCATGAACCACGAGCAGGATTTTCAGGTGCGCCAGAAAGTCTACTGCGAGGGCGAAATGGCCTACCTCAACGACAGCGGGGCCGCGCCTTACAGCGCCAGAAACGTGAGCATTTCGCAGTTTCTGGATTGGGTCTGCGCTAACCATAATGCGCAGGTGGATTCTTTCAAGGCGTTCACTCCCGGCAAAGTGCAGATGGACACGCCCATGATCGTGCCCTACATCGATGGTCTCAAGGTGGAGCAGTCCGGCTATCACTATGACTCTGACGATGGCGACCGCATAAACCACTGGGCGATCAAAGACCCGGTCGATTCTACAGTCTCGATTTTTTATGAGGAAAAGGAGTATCAGTACAGCCCATCTTGCCTGTCGTGGCCGCTCAACGAGGAAAGGGTCCTTAATAACCGCGTGATCTCCCGCATTGGTGAAAACAATTTCCGCGTCCGGTACCCCGTGGCCTACGCAAACGGCAAGACGTGGAATGCAAACGTCAGCGTTGCAAATGCGTATGTCTCCTGCCCGACCTGCAGCAAGGACTTTGGCACATACTCCATCTACGACATCACAAAAGGCACTGAATCCGACACCTACAAGATCACCGAAAAAGGCGGCTCGTACAGTCTTGCAATCAACGGTAAGGCTGACAGCCGCTTTGCTTTTGACACCAAAGAACCCACTTACAACTTTGGAGATGGCAAAAATTTCGGCAAAACGCTGGACATCCTGCAAAGTGAGCTTACAGACAAGTACGGCGGCTATTTTGTGATCCGCCACGGCACCGGTGCAGACGGCCACCCGCACCGTTATCTGGACTATCTGCAAAAGATCACGGACAAGAACCCCCAGACCATTGCCTTTGGCGTCAACATGTTGGATTTGAGCAGCTACACCAAAGCTGAGGACATTTGCACACGCGTCATTGCCTTTGGCACAGCAACCGAGAAAACGTGGCCTTTTGTGGATATCCAGAGTATCATCTCCCAAACGGCCAATGACGTCAAGGCGCAAAAGATTTACGGCATCATCACCAAGGTGATTCAGGTCGAGGGCAACTACAACAATGCTCAGTCTTTGCTGAACGCCGCAGAGAAAGAGCTGGCAAAAAATCTGCGGTACCTGAACGGCATGGCCGTGAAGGCTGTGGATCTGAAAGACGCGGGCATCGATATCGACCGCCTCGCCATCGGCAAGCAGACGCATATCTTTTCGGCGGCCCACGGCGTGGATACGTGGCTACTGTGCTCCAAGCTGGTGGAGCCTCTGGATGCACCGGATAAAAAGGAGTTTACCTTTGGCACCGAGTTTTCCAGTCTCAGCGATCTGCAGTCTCTGACTGCCCGCAAGGCGTCTGATGCTTACGACCTGAGCCGGGCGCTCAAGGGCTGAGAAAGGAGAGATCTATGGACAAGAAGACCTTTGACGAAGCGATCGCGGGGATTCGCACCGCAGAGCGCGGTGTGGAAGTCCGCGAGGACATCGCACAGGGCATGGAGTACGTCAAGCAGTACGCCGAGGAAGTGACAGGCCAGCAGCAGGCCGCCCTGCAGGCCGCTCAGACCGCCACCGGAGCAGCCAGCACCGCGACGGAAAAGGCCGCAGCAGCTGCAGAGAGCGAAAGCATGGCCCAGACTGCCGCCACCAGCGCAGCCCAAAACGCACAGTCAGCATCCACAGACGCAAAGAGCGCGGGAAGCTCTGCTGCTTCTGCCAAAGCTGAAGCGGACAGGGCTGCGGCCATCGTGAGCACCGACAAGACGCTGAGCGTCGAGGGCGCTCCGGCTGACGCAAAGGCTGTTGGTGACGCGCTGAAAGGCGTGATAAGCGCAGACGCTGTAAAGACCTTGATTGCGAACGCTTTGGCAGAAGACCATGCCAAAATCAAATTTTGGGTTTCGGAAGACCCCACCAGCCCCGCCGCACTGTTCGGCGGCAG
>ERZ780149.575-NODE-575-length-46455-cov-32.610991_pt1 | contig 46455 bp, 38 predicted proteins | sample MGYA00511367_ERZ780149 | MGnify/ENA primary metagenome ERZ780149 (study PRJEB29588, sample SAMEA2153852) | human gut metagenome | biome: human gut; feature: human-associated habitat; material: faeces | place: Denmark | collected 2008/2010 ... | reverse complement strand
AAAACTTTTGTAGAGTGGTGGAAGAAATACCGGCGCGGACCGGAAAGATGGGGCAATTCTATTTAGGGTTTTAAACGCAAAACTTTTGTAGAGATGAAAACAAAACAAAAACTTATACACACATTCAGCCTATTCGGAGCGTACTTATTAACGGACTGTGTAAATTAAAAGACGGAACACGAGCCGCAACGGCGGCGAGCATTTGAGCACCGAACTCGACGATTAGTACAAGCGACTGCGCCGTGTTGTTGGCTACTGCCTGGCGCATAAAGCGCAGTGACATAATGAGTGAACGATACCTATCTATGTGAGTGCCGAATTCCCCTTTTGCAAACGATGTTTTTTGATAGAGAAATGTCATTATTTTTGTAATAGGGGAAAGCCCGAAGGGAAGAGGTAACATTGTATTAAAATGTGCGGTGAAAATCTATTACATAAAAAAAGCACGCAAATGCGTGCTTTTTCGTTGCCACCGTGATGACTTTTACTCGACTGTACCGTTTTTGCCTTCGTCGGTTTGATCGTCGACTTTCTTGTCGCAATCGCTTGTTTTTGAGCAGCAAGAGCAGTTGTTGTCGCAGTTTGTGCTTTCGAGATTGAGATCGTCAATCCAGAAAATCTTGTCTTTGATCGCAAGGCTGACGATGTCGATGACGCACACCAGCCATCCGCCGAATATCATAACCATGATTGCAAGCACAATGCCGAGCACGCTTTCTTTTTGTGCGCTTTTTGCCAAACGGCAAAGGTTGGACGGAATGTCCCAAAGCAAGCAAAGGAGAATCTTGACGATTTTGTCAAGACCGTTGTACCAATCAAGATACTTTTTTGCAAAATCTTTCATTTTTATGTCTCCTAAACGTTTTATTTCGTAAGGTGTTATATCACTATGTCAAAGATATGTCAAGTTGTTGTTGAATGATACCGTCAACCGTGTTATAATTTATATATTATATAATCGCGCGCGTGAAAATGCGTGGCAGGGAGTCAACGATGAAAAGCGATATCGAAATCTGTCAGGAGACGAATTTGCGACCGATAAACGAGATTGCAAAATCAATCGGCATCGACGAAGAATATCTTGAAGCATACGGAAAGTACAAGGCAAAAATCGATTATTTGCGTCTTGCAAAAGGCAATGGTAAGGGCGGAAAACTCATTCTCGTTACGGCTATCACGCCGACGCCCGCAGGCGAAGGAAAAACCACGACGACCGTCGGACTTGCCGACGGGCTTAAACGCATAGGCAAAAACGCAGTCGTTGCGCTGAGAGAACCGTCGCTTGGCCCTGTTTTCGGCATAAAAGGCGGAGCGGCAGGCGGCGGATACGCACAGGTCGTTCCTATGGAAGACATCAATCTTCATTTCACGGGAGACTTCCATGCGATAGGCGCGGCAAACAATCTTCTCGCCGCAATGATAGACAATCATATCCAGCAAGGCAACGCTCTTTGCATAGACACGAGAAAAATAACGTGGAAAAGATGCGTCGATATGAACGACAGGCAACTGCGTTTCATCGTTGACGGACTGGGCGGAAAAGCCAACGGAACGCCGAGAGAAGACGGCTTTGACATCACCGTCGCAAGCGAGATTATGGCGGTGCTGTGTCTTGCTTCGTCCATTGCGGATTTGAAAAACAGGCTTTCAAAAATCATCGTCGGATACACCTATGACGACAGACCCGTCACGGCAGGCGATCTTAAGGCGCAAGGCGCAATGACGGCACTTTTGAAAGATGCTATAAAGCCTAATTTGGTTCAGACTCTCGAAGGCACTCCGGCACTTGTTCACGGCGGTCCGTTTGCCAACATTGCACACGGTTGCAATAGTGTGATTGCAACCAAAACGGCACTTTATCTTGGCGATTACGTGGTTACAGAGGCTGGTTTTGGTGCAGATCTCGGTGCGGAGAAGTTTCTTGACATCAAATGCAGAAAGGCAAATATCAAGCCGAATGCAGTAGTCGTAGTTGCTACGGTGCGTGCTCTCAAAATGCATGGCGGAGCGGATAAAAAGGACTTGAAAACGGAAAACGTATCCGCGTTGAAAGCAGGTATGCCGAATTTGCTCCGACACGTTGACAATATAAAGAACGTATACAAACTCCCTTGCGTCGTTGCAATCAATCGTTTTGAAAGCGACACCGACGAAGAAGTGAAGACGATAGAAATCGCATGCAAGGAGCACGGCGTCAGTGCGGTTGAATGCACCGCTTTTGCAGACGGCGGAAAAGGCGCGGAAAATCTTGCAAGAAAGGTTGTCGAACTTTGCGACGAAGACAATTCGCGTTTTCAATACGCATACGACGATTCGGATTCCATTCTTCAAAAAATCGAAAAAGTCGTTCGCAAGGTATATGGCGGAGACGGCGTGAGCGTAACGCCGCAGGCGCAAAAACAAATCGACGCACTTGAAAAACTCGGTTTTTCGTCGCTTCCGGTGTGTATCGCAAAGACGCAATATAGTTTTTCCGACGACCCGAGCAAACTTTGCGCACCGAGCGGGTTCATCGTCAGTGTGAGAAACGTAAAGGTTAGCGCGGGCGCAGGCTTTATCGTGGTGCTTACGGGAGACGTTATGACGATGCCGGGGCTTCCCAAAGTGCCTGCCGCAGAAAAAATCGACGTCACTGACGACGGCAGGATAATCGGACTTTTCTGATAAAAAATAAAGGATATGAAATCAACGCAAGCAAAATTCGGTTTCAAGCACAAGAGCGGAATACTCATGGCGGTTTCGTCGCTCCCGAGCAGATACGGCATCGGGTCTGTCGGCGCGCCCGCTTTTAAGTTTATAGATTTTTTGAAAGAGTGCAAACAACGCGTATGGCAGGTGCTTCCGCTCAACCCGACCGCATACGGAGATTCTCCGTATCAATCGCCGTGTTCGTTTGCGGGCAATCCGTATTTCGTTGACCTTGACGTGCTAAAAAAAGAATTTCTTCTTTGCGAAGAAGACTTGAAAGGCGCAATCGACAACGGGGACAGAGTGGATTACGGCAAACTGTTCGAGACGAGAATTCCGCTTTTGAAAAGGGCGTACTCTAAGTTTTCGCCGACGCCGAAATATACGAGATTTGCAGAAAAGAACGCAGACTGGCTTGACGATTACGCTCTTTTTATGACGCTCAAAGAAAAGAACGACTACAAATCGTGGGCGGAATGGGGAGATATGCGCGAGTATGCGTTTGCAAAAGCGCACGAAAGCGAGTTTGCGCAAGAATGCGGATTTTGGAAATTCGTTCAATTCGAGTTTTTCTCGCAGTGGAAGAAAGTGCGCGAATATGCAAAGAAAAACGAAATTTCAATCGTCGGAGATATGCCAATTTACGTCGCATACGACAGCGTGGAAGTGTGGAGAGCCCCAAACGAGTTTTTGCTTGACGAAAATCTCGTGCCTACGGTCGTTGCAGGTTGTCCGCCCGACGCGTTTTCCGATGACGGACAGTTGTGGGGCAATCCTATCTACGACTGGAAAAGGATGAAAGAAAACGGCTATCGTTGGTGGGTGGAGCGTGCAAAGCACGTTTTTGAACTTTACGATATAGTGAGAATAGACCATTTTCGCGGATTTGCGGGATATTACGTCATACCGTACGGAGACGAAACGGCAAAAGACGGGCACTGGGAGACCGGCGTCGGATACGAACTTTTTGCGGAGATTGAAAAAGCAGTTCCCAAAGCAAAAATAATTGCGGAAGATTTGGGGCACATCACAGACGACGTGCGCGAGTTGCTTGAAAAAACAGACTATCCCGGTATGAAAGTGTTGCAATTTGCGTTCAACGACAAGAAAAACGAGTATTTGCCGCGCAACTACAAGACGGACAACTGCGTGGTGTACACGGGCACGCATGACAGTGCGCCGACGAAAGCGTGGTTGTCGGATATGACCGACGTCGAAAAAAAAGCTTTTGAAAGGGAATGCCCCGTGCGATTCGGACAATCTCCCACCGCCGCGCTCGTTGCGTTTGCCATGAACTCGCCTGCGAATCTTGCGGTTATACCGCTGCAGGATTATATGGAACTCGGCGCGGAAGCGAGAATGAACATGCCGTCAACCGCACAAGGCAACTGGACTTGGCGCGTGTCGGGAAGATTTGCAACGACTGCGCTTAAAAACAAAATTACGACCATCACCGAAAATTCTGACAGGGCGTAAACGAAATCATTTGATTAGAAAGAAATATATTTTGACGATGACCGCAAGTTTGTTGCGGTTTTCATCATTTTTATAGTTAAAATAAAAATATAAGCATAACTTTTTATATGAACGTAATTTTATGCGGAGCGGCAGGCAGAATGGGGCGCGAAATGTGTGCGCTTATTAAGAACAGAGACGATATGAACATCGTTGCGGCGGTGGATAAAATACCGTGTGAAGAACATTTTTATAAAAGTATCGTCGATGTCAAAGGAAGAGCGGACGTCGTTCTCGATTTTTCTCATCACAGTGCAATACGGCAAATAGCAAAATATGCAACGGACAGAAAAATTCCGCTTGTCGTTGCAACCACGGGACATACCGAAGAAGAGATCGAAATCATACGCGGTGCGTCGGGGAAAATCCCCGTGTTTTTTGCAAGCAATATGTCGCTCGGGTTGTTGCTGACTTGTGAATTCTCGCAAAAACTTGCAAAGGTTTTTCCGTGTGCCGACGTGGAGATAATCGAGACGCATCATTTCAACAAGGCGGACGTTCCCAGCGGCAGTGCGCTCACGATTGCAAAAGCGATAAAATCGGCGCGCGGCGGCGGAGAAATCGTTGTCGGAAGACGTGCGCAAGACGCAAGAGAGAAAGGACAGATTTGCATAAATTCTCTTCGTCTCGGCAGTGTGTTCGGAACGCACGAAGTCATCTTTGACGACGGCAACGAAAGCGTTTCGATAAAGCATGTCGCCCACTCTCGCGAGTTGTACGCTTGCGGTGCAGAACGTGCCATGCATTTCATTGTTTTGCAAAAGGCAGGGTTGTACGGTGTGAAAGATATGGTTTGAACAATTTTGTACTGGAAATTGTCGTTGTCTAGTGGTATAATCATATAAATTGGATTTATGGAGAGCAATATGATTTCTACCCCAAAGACATTTTATAAAATATTCGGAATAGGTTTTGCGAAAAGAGTTAAAAAAGCCATTAGTGAAAAAGAAAGCGAAATGGCAAATTTCAGCATTGTAAAAAAAGATGATAAAATAAGCTCAATCGTAAACCAATTGAGAGATATTGAAAAATACAAAATGCTTGCAAATGAGTACGATACTCTTGAAAAAGAAATTGATTTGCACAATGAAAGGGTTTATTTTCTTGAAGAGCAGTATTCAAAAATAATAAAAGACAATCCAACAAAGAGTATTGTTGACAACATTGAAAAATACAACATACAACAATTGCAGGAATATGTAAAAACTGCAATACAAGTTCTTAACTATCGGTTTCCTGCGGATTTTCCCCAAAAAGACAAATTTTTCTCCTATGCAATAGAGCTTGGCAATATAGTTCGCGATTATCAAAGAATATCAAAACAACACGAATTGATACAAAAGATCAATTCGTATGAGCTCCATTTTGCCGATAAATACATAGATTCTGAAGAAGAGCAGAAAATTTATGCGCCGATTAAACAAATTGTAAATGAGATATCGGCATTGGGGACAAAGTATTATCAAATTCCGCAATATGATTTTTTGTCAGTAAAAAAGCACAATGAAGAGTTTGTAAAAAAACATATAGACGATCAGATTTTTGATGATGTAAACGGGTTTTCTCTTGATAAGGATCAACGCAGTGCAATATTGTGCGACAGCAAATCAAATTTGGTTGTTGCCGGCGCAGGATCGGGCAAAACGTTGACAATTTGCGGAAAAGTAAAATATTTGCTCAGTAACAAAATGTGTAGAGCAGATGAAATCTTATTGATGTCTTATTCTAACAATTCGGCAAAAGATTTGGAAAATAAGGTTTCTTCTATTTCTACCGCATGCAAAGTTAAAACGTTTCACGCACTTGGACTTGAAATACTTACGAAGTGTGAAGGCAAGAAGCAAACCGTTGATGAGCAGTTTGCTTCACGAGTGAAGAAATTTTTTGAAGAAACGATGTTTAACAATCCTGTTCTTGCAAGAGCGGTATTTGATTTTTGCAGTCAATATATGTATTCGAATAGGGATAATGATAAGAAATTTGAAGATGACGGCAAACGATTTGAAGATTTGGCGCAGGCAAATTATACGACACTGAAAGACAGGCTGGGAAGTTTGGATGCGGCTTGTACCAATCAAACAATTCAAAAAGAATTTGTAAAAAGTTATCAAGAACTGATAATTGCAAACTTTCTCTATATCAACGGCATAAAATATACATACGAAAAAGCATACGAATACAAAACAGCGACCTTGGAAAAACGACAATATACCCCGGATTTTTATCTTGACGATTACGGAATTTATATTGAGCATTACGGTATAACTAAAGACGGTCGCGCACCGCAATATAGCAGACAGGATGAGCTCGAATATCTAGAGGGCATGGAGTGGAAACGAAAGACACACAAAGAAAACGGCACGTGTTGTTTGGAAACATATTCGTATGAATTTTCTGACGGAACGATTTTCAAGTCTTTGGAAAACAAATTGAAAGAGAATGGTGTGGAGTTCAATCCGATTGACGGAGAAGGAATAAACTCTGCTTTGAGATCAATTGTTGCCGGGTATGATTTTTCGTCTTTTGAAAAATTGGTGTTGACTTTTATTAGTCTATACAAAGCAATGTATACCAATGCCAATGCTTTTGGAGAGTTGGCCAACAAAGATTGCGGATCTATTTATGACAAAGTGCGAGCAGTGAAGTTTTTGCATATCTGCAAAATGTTTTATGAAAGCTATGTTGACGATCTTCGAGCACAGGGGAAAATTGATTTTGACGATATGATTTTGCAAGCATGCGACAAAGTCGGAGATATGCAAGATTATAAGTACAAATATATTATCGTTGATGAATTTCAAGATATTTCTTGGAGTAGATATCGTTTTTTGAAAGCATTGATAAAACATGGAAACGCCAAGTTGTTTGCCGTGGGCGATGACTGGCAATCAATATATAGATTCGCGGGATGTGACGTGGGAATATTCTTAAAATTTAGAGAGTTGTTTGATGACGCATCTATAAACATGATAACAACTACGCATAGAAACTCTGCCGATTTGCTCGCGATTGTAGAGCCGTTTATTACGGCAAACCCTCAACAGATAGTCAAACATCTAAAATCAAACAAACGGCAAACCGATCCTGTGACAATTGTGTATACAAAAGATAAGACGAGATCATTTGTGAAAATTTTGCAAAAAATAAGAAAGACAGCGCCATCGGCAAGTGTTTTGGTTTTGGGGCGCAATCGGAACGATATTGATTGTTTGGACAGAAAATATGTAAGGGTGGACAATTTTGGGAAAATGACAGTTTCTCAGCTTTCGGACATGAATATTATATACAAAACAGTCCATCAATCGAAGGGGTTGGAATCCGACTATGTGATTCTCGTTGGAGCGGAGAATGCGCTCAATGGTTTTCCAAATCGTATGGAAGACGATGTTGTTTTGCAGTTGTTGTTGAGCGACGAAGATGGTTTCGATTTTGCAGAAGAAAGAAGATTGTTCTATGTTGCGTTGACAAGAACAAGAAATGAAGTGTATGTTCTTGTCGATCCGAAGAAGCCATCTGTGTTCGTTGAAGAAATCGAAGAAAATGTGCATAAAGACAAGACTTATATAGGCGAAAACAACAACAATAAGAAGGAAACATCTTGTCCTTGGTGCAAATCTGGACACTTGGTTTGGTATGATACCAACAATAGAAAAGGCGGATTTTTCGGTTGTTCAAATTATCCGTATTGCAAATACACGATAGATAATAAGGCGGCGGTCTATAAAGACAACAGGTGTCCGGTTTGCGGAGATTTTTTGGTTATTCGTCGTGGTGAAAACGGGACTTTTTTAGGTTGCCACGGTTATCCGTATTGTACCTATACACAGCGGTAAGACGAAAATTATAATTATAAACGAAATGACATTTTTGCAAAAAGCAGGGTTGTACGGTGTGAAAGATATGGTTTAAGTGCCGATTTTGGCGGTTGTGGGGCGTTGTGTATAAAATGTGAGATGCGTGATATGCTAACGGTATGAAAAACGAAAATAGATATTTGCTTGTTTCGGTGACGTTGCTTGTTGCGCTTGCGTTTGTGCTGTTTGGGTGCGTGTTTGCAAATGCGGCGGCAAAGAGCGGACAAGAAAGATGCGATGAGACAAAAGACAAAAACGTGTGCGATGCGGGGAGCATCTTCGACATGATTACGCCCGAAATCGTCGCGTTTTACGAAAACGAAATTGCAGGCGAAAAGGTGCTTTCAAACAAGACGGACGCGCAACTTGCAGGCATTGCGAAGAGATACAATATAAGTGTTGCAAAGGCAAAGGGAGTTATCGTCACTTACGATTTTGCAAACAGGACGGGTGGCGGAATCGACTTTCCGAGCATAGCGAAAATGAGCGATATGAAGATGCTTGCTTTCGTCAAAGGCAGAGCGGAAATTTATATGTCGGACTTTACGAATGAACAGAAAGAAGAGTTGAAACAAAAGGCGATGGATGCGTTGGGATTCAAAATCTGAAATGCATCGGCGACGGGCGCAAATGCGTCCGATTTTATTTTTTCGGAGTATGCGGAAAACGTTTGGTGAGATTCTCTGTCCAAACGATATAAAATTATCGCATAAAAAGCATGCACGTTGCACTTGAAAAGATAATCTTATGATGATATACTGAATATACTAAAAATAATACGGGAGTGGTTATGGAAACTTCACAATTTGAGTTTTTGACCGCAAAGGCAAGGCAACTTCGCGACGACGCTATCGAAACCATCGGAAGATTCGGTGTGGGACATATCGGCGGAACGATGTCTGTTATGGACGCTTTGACGGTCATTTATTATGCCAAAGCCAACGTCGATCCCGAAAATCCGCAGAAAGCGGACAGGGACAGAGTGATTATGTCAAAAGGACACGCCGGTCCTGCAATGTACGTGGTGCTTGCAGACAAAGGATATTTCCCGAAAGAGTGGCTCTACACGCTCAACGCACCCGGCACGAGACTTCCGTCTCACTGCGACATGACCAAGACTCCCGGTATCGATATGACGGCAGGCTCGCTCGGTCAGGGATTGTCGGCAGGCGTCGGAATGGCGCTTGCGGCGAAGCTCGACAAGAATCCTGCGACGATATACTGTTTCATCGGAGACGGCGAATCGCAGGAAGGTCAGATTTGGGAAGCGAGTATGTTTGCCGGCTCACACGCGCTTGACAATCTCATCGTGCTTCTCGACTACAACAAAATGCAACTTGACGGCGCGGTGCACGACATCAACGATATCGCACCCGCAAAAGACAAGTGGGAAGCGTTCGGTTTCTTCGTGCAGGATATAGACGGCCACGATATAGTCGCAATATCCGGCGCAATCGACAACGCAAAGGCACAAAAAGGCAAGCCGAGCATGATCATTCTCAATACGATAAAGGGCAAAGGCGCGTCTTTTGCGGAAAGTGCGGCTAACTGCCACAGCATGAGCATATCCGAAGATATGTGGAGAAAAGAAACGGGAAGGTATCAGGCATGACGGACGAAAGAGAATTGAGACAGGTGCTTGCGGGCGCACTGGTTGAAAGAGCAAGAAAGGACGACAGAATCGTGGTGCTTGACGCTGACCTTATGAGTTGCCACGCAACGAAAGCGTTCAAGCAGGAATTTCCCGACAGATTTATAAACGTCGGCATTGCAGAACAAAATATGATGGGCATAGCGGCGGGCATGTCGACGATGGGCAAAATCCCGTTTGCATACAGTTTTGCGCCTTTTGCCACGAGAAGATGTTACGACCAGATTTTCATTTCTATCGCGTATGCGAAACAGAACGTGAAAATCGTCGGCACAGACCCCGGCATCACGGCAGAGAACAACGGCGGCACACATATGCCGTTTGAAGATATGGCACTTATGCGCGCAATACCGCACATGGTTTGTTTCGAGCCGACGGACGCTACGATGATGGAAAAAGCGTTCGAGCAGATAGCAGACTATGACGGCGCGGTGTATATTCGTCTTCAACGTAAGAAAGCGGAGAAGGTTTTCGATGAAAGCCTTAACTTCGAACTTGGCAAGGCAATAACCGTAAAAGAAGGAAAAGACGTCACGCTTATTGCAAGCGGCATAATGGTTTCAAAAGCAATAGATGCGGCGGCGGAACTCGAAAAGGACGGAATAAGCGCAAAAGTCGTCAATATCCACACGTGGAAGCCTATCGACGAAAACGCAATCGTTAAGGCGGCAAAAGAGACGGGAGCAATCGTCACTTGCGAGAACCACAACGTGTACGGCGGTCTGGGCAGTGCAGTGGCGGAAGTCGTTTGCAAACACTATCCCGTGCCTATGCGAATGGTCGGTATTCAGGATGAATTCGGACAGGTCGGAAAGATGCCGTATTTGTCCGAGACGTATCATATCACGGCGGCGGACATCGTCAAAAATGCAAAAGAACTTGTTGAGAACAAGGCAAAATAATGCTTTCAAACCGCAGACGATAAAAACCGAAAATCAATCACTAGATAACAAAAACGACGCATTATGCGTCGTTTTTGATTATATAAACGTTTGGTTTTGCAAAATTCAGTCTTATCTTTTCGCAGGTATCAGTGAATGGAGAAAAGCAAGTCGCCGTAAGACGGGAGCGGCCAGTATTCTTTTGCGGTGTTGAGTTCCATCTCGTCGCAGGTTGCTCGCAAGGCGTCCATTGCGGAGAGTACATCGTCGTGATAGCACTTTGCACCTTCGATGTTTTCGCCTTTTTCGTGAGCGGTTTTGAGTGCGAGCTTGAGACGTTCGACGTTTTTCTTTGCCGTTGCAAGCAATGTCGCAAGCGTCTTTACGATTTCCTTTTCTTCGTCTGCTTCCACACCGAGAGCAAGGCTTTCGTTTGCCGATTTTGCAACGTCGCCCTTATATTTGATGACGGCGGGGATAATATCCATCGTCGCCATATCGAGCGTCGTCATTGCTTCGATGTTGAGCAGTTTGCAATAGTTTTGCACGTAGATTTCCTGGCGAGAGCGCAATTCCGCTTCGCTGAGAACGTGCATTTTGTGGAACAATTCGACGTTTTCTTTGCTCGTGAGATAGGGCAGAGCGTCGGGCGTCGATTTGAGATTGAGAAGTCCGCGTTTTTTCGCTTCGTCTTCCCATTCTTTTGAATAGTTGTTGCCGTTGAAGATGATTCTTCCGTGTTCGGTCATCACGCGTTTGATGATTGCGGTGATTCCTTGGTTGACGTCGCTTGTCTTTTCGAGTTCGTCTGCCATTTCTGCAAATTCTTCCGCCATAATGGTGTTGAGAATCATATTTACGCTTGCAATGGATTGTGACGAGCCGGGCATACGGAATTCAAACTTGTTGCCGGTGAACGCAAACGGGGACGTACGGTTGCGGTCTGCCGAGTCCATTGAGAATTTCGGAAGAACGTGAACGCCGATTTCCACTTCGCATTTTGCTCTGCGCGAGTAGGTTCTGCCGTCCGCGATTGCTTGCAAAATGCCCGTGATTTCGTCTCCGAGATACATGCTAACGATTGCCGGCGGTGCTTCGTTTGCGCCGAGACGATGATCGTTGGACGCATTCGCAACGGATATGCGCAGAAGATCCTGATGTTTGTCGACTGCGGCGATAACGGCGCAGAGTATCAACAAAAACTGAGCGTTGTCCTGCGGACTTTTGCCCGGATCGAAAAGGTTTACGCCGGTGTCGGTGGACAAAGACCAGTTGTTGTGTTTTCCGCTGCCGTTGACTCCGGCAAACGGTTTTTCGTGAAGAAGGCAAGTCATGTTGTGTTTGGACGCGACTTTCTTCATGATTTCCATTGTGAGTTGGTTTTGGTCGGTGGCAATGTTGACGGTTGTGTAAATGGGAGCAAATTCGTGCTGACCGGGTGCAACTTCGTTGTGTTTGGTCTTTGCAAGAATGCCGAGTTTCCACAATTCTTCGTCAAGTTCTTTCATATATTTGACAACACGCGGCTTTATTGCACCGAAATAGTGGTCTGAAAGTTCCTGTCCTTTCGGCGGACGTGCGCCGAAAAGCGTGCGACCGGTGTAGAAAAGGTCTTTGCGTTTTTCGTAAAGAGCGGTATCCACGAGAAAATATTCCTGTTCGGGACCGACCGAGACGTTTATGCGTTCCGCTTTTTTGCCGAGAATGGAGAGAAGTCTCACGCCTTGCTTGCTTATCTCTTCCATAGAACGTAGAAGCGGTGTTTTCTTGTCGAGAGCGTGACCGTTGTATGAGCAGAATGCAGTCGGAATACAAAGGATACCGTCTTTTATGAATGCGTAAGACGTCGGGTCCCATGCGGTGTAGCCGCGCGCTTCGAATGTGGAGCGCAAGCCGCCATTTGGGAAGGAGCTTGCGTCCGGTTCGCCCTTGATGAGCTCTTTGCCGCTGAGTTCCATAAGCACGCCGCCGTCTTTTGTGGGGGATATGAAACTGTCGTGTTTTTCGGCAGTGATACCGGTGAGCGGTTGGAACCAGTGAGTGAAGTGAGTCACTCCTTTTTCAACTGCCCATTCTTTCATTTCGTTGGCGATGACGTTTGCCGTTTCTCTTGAAAGCGGCAAGTCGAGCGCGCAACATCTTTTGAACTCGCGATAGACGTTTTGCGGCAATCTTTTGCTCATAACTCTATCGTCGAAAACCATACTGCCGTACAAATCCGACATCATAACGGTGCTCTCCTTTTTTTTGGAAAATTATATTTTCGATTATATACTTATTCGCGCCATTGTCAAAAGATTTTAAGCAAAAAAATTTTCTATAAACAAAATGGATATTTATACATACAAATATCGTATTTTATGCAATAGAATTGAATAAATATAAAATCGCTTGCGGATATTATAAAGTATGTTTGTTTTTTATGCTTCGTGACATTCGCAAATTTCACGGTTGATATTTCTTGATTACGTTTCATTTTCACCCCCTTGTTTTTATTGACAGATATTCGTTATGATGATATATTATTTATAGAATAAAAAAGACGACAGGAGTGTTCACGATTTTTTTTTAACCATATCGGTTAAAATGAATTTGAACACTTTTTGTTTTGGGAGTTTTTATGGACGCATACGTGTCACCGCTTTGCCAAAGATACGCAAGCAAAAAGATGCAATACGTTTTCTCGCCTGACTTTAAGTTCGGCACGTGGCGCAGACTTTGGGTCGCTCTTGCAAAGGCGGAAAAAAATCTCGGCATAGATATCACCGACGAGCAAATAGCCGAAATGGAAGCGAAAGTCGACGACATCGATTACGATTACGCCGCCGCACGCGAAAAGGAAGTTCGCCACGACGTAATGGCGCACGTTTTGACTTTCGGTTATCAATGTCCCAAGGCAAAGCCCGTCATTCATCTCGGCGCAACGAGTTGTTTTGTAGGAGACAATACCGATATCATTCAGATGAGAGACGCGCTTTTGCTCATTCGCGGAGAATTGTTGTCTTGCATAAAAGCGGTCAGATATTTTGCCGTGAAAAACAAAGGACTTGCAACTCTTGCGTATACGCATTTTCAGGCGGCGCAACCTACGACGGTGGGCAAGCGTGCGACGCTTTGGCTTCAAGACCTTGTCAGCGACCTTGACAATCTTGATTTTCAACTTTCGAGATTGCGCCTTCTCGGCTGCAAAGGCACGACGGGTACGGCGGCGAGTTTTATGGAACTTTTCGGCGGAGACGACGAAAAAGTCAAGGCTCTCGACAAGTCGATTGCAGAGCAAACGGGCTTTGTCGGGACGTACGCCGTGAGCGGTCAGACCTATTCGAGAAAGGTCGATTACAACGTTATGAGCGTGCTTTGCGGTATAGCGCAAAGCGCAACGAAATTTTCAAACGATATAAGGCTTTTGTCTCATCTCAAAGAAGTGGAAGAGCCCTTCGAGTCGGGACAGATCGGATCTTCGGCAATGGCGTATAAACGCAACCCGATGAGAAGCGAGCGTATGGCGTCGCTTGCAAGATACGTGCTTTGCGACAGTCTCAATCCGGCAATCACAGCATCGACGCAATGGTTTGAAAGAACGCTTGACGACAGTGCCAACAGACGTATCGCAATCCCCGAGGCATTCTTGGCGGTTGACGCAATATTGACACTTTATGACAACATAATAAGCGGTTTAACCCTTTATCCGCGCATAATTGCAAAAAATCTCGACAACGAAATACCCTTTATGGCGACCGAAAACATCCTTATGTATTGCGTGGCGCACAAAGGCGGAGACAGACAGGTTTTGCACGAGGCGATACGTCGTCACTCGGTTGACGCCGCAAAGGCAATAAAACTCGACGGTGCGGACAACGACCTTTTGAAGCGCATCGAAAGCGACCCGATTTTCAAACTCACAAAAGAAGAAATCGACGAAATCGTTGATGTGAAAGCGTTTACGGGAAGAGCGGAAAAACAGGTGGAAGAATACGTATCGGAAGTGGTCGACCCGCTTCTTGAGAAGAATGCCAAAGACGTAATCGAAACGGGCGCGGTTACGGTCTGAAATCAAAGATAAACGGCGCGATTATTCGTGCCGAGAAATACGAAAATAAATTTTTGGAGATATAACAATGCTTACATCAATCGTTGGTATCAACTGGGGCGACGAAGGCAAAGGCCGTATGGTTGACTTGCTTTCCGAATCTCAAGACGTGGTCGTCCGCTATCAAGGCGGAAACAACGCGGGACACACCGTCATAAACGAAAAAGGCAAGTTCGTTCTCAATCTTTTGCCGTCGGGTATTTTGAGAGAAGACAAAGTCAACGTTATGGGCAACGGTATGGTCGTGGATATAGAGCATCTCTGCAAGGAAATCGCAAGACTCAGAGACGGCGGAATTTCCATAACTCCCGCAAATCTCAAAATCAGCGACAAAGCAATCGTTTGTTGTCCTTACGACGTTGCGCAGGACTGCCTTGAAGAAGACAGACTCGGCGACAAAAAGTTCGGCTCTACACGTCGCGGAATCTCTCCCGTATACGCGGACAAATATATGAAGAAAGCAATCCGCATGGGCGACATTTTGCACCCCGAATATCTCCGTTCCCGTCTCGAAACAATCGTTGATTGGAAGAATCTTATGATCAAAGACGCATACGGCGCGGAAGCATACACCGTTGACGGATTGCTCGAATGGTTTGACAAATACGGCACTCCGCTCAAAGACTACATCTGCGACACGGGCTATTATCTCGACAAAGCGCTCAAAGCCGGCAAAAACGTCATGCTCGAAGCGCAACTCGGCGCACTCAGAGACATCGATTTCGGCATTTATCCTTACACCACCAGTTCCAACACCATCACGGCGTACGGCCCTGTCGGCGCGGGTATCCCCAACCATAAAGTCGAAAACGCAATCGGCGTTATGAAAGCATATTCCACTTGCGTGGGCGAAGGTCCGTTCACGGCGGAAATGTTCGGAGACGAAGCGGAAGAATTGAGAAAAGCGGGCGGAGAATACGGCGCTGCAACGGGCAGACCCAGAAGAGTCGGTGGATTTGACGTGGTTGCGTCCAAATACGGCTGTATGGTGCAGGGCGCAAACGAAATCGCACTCACAAAACTCGATATACTCGACTCGATGGCAAAAATCCCCGTGTGCGTCAGTTACGACGTAAACGGCAAGACCGTCGACGAATTCCCGAGCGGAGAAGCACTCAATATCGCAAAACCGAACGTCGTGTATCTCGATGGTTGGAACGAGTCCACCGTGAATTGCAGAAAGTTTGAAGACTTGCCGCTCAATGCGCAAAAGTATATCGAATTTATAGAAAAAGCGGTTGATTGCAAGATCAAATACATCTCCGTCGGCGCAGAACGCGACGCAATCATCGTGAGATAAAAAGGGCACAAATGGTCGTATTCATTGACATAGACGATACTCTTCTCGATTTCACCAAGTGCGCAAACGACGCAATAAAAAGTGCGTGCAACAAATTCGGCGTGCCGTACACGACAACGCTCGTGGACACCTTTCATCCCATCAATCTCGACCTTTGGCACAGGCTCGAAAAAAAGGAAGTGACCAAAGAGAAGTTGTTTGACACGAGATTTCAAATCGTGTTCGACAAGTTGGGCATAAAAGCGGACGGCATCGCGTTTGAGACTGCGTTCAGAGAAAACTTTCACGAGTCGGCAATTCTTGTGGACGGCGCAAGAGATTTGCTTGAATATCTCCGCTCCAAATACAAAGTGTACGTGGCGTCCAACGCGTCGATGCATCAGCAGACCAACCGTATGAAAAAGGCGGAACTCGACGGTTATATCGACGGATATTTCGTGTCCGAAGAGATAGGTTTTCCAAAACCGCAAAAAGAGTTTTTCGACGCTTGCTTTAAGGCGTTGCCCGATGTGAAACCGCAGGACGTCGTGATGATAGGAGACTCTCTTTCTGCCGACATCAAAGGCGCATGCGAATACGGATTGAAAACAATTTGGTACAATCATAGAAACGAGCCTACGTCAGACGTAAAGTGCGACTACATCGTGTCGCGACTCTCGGAAGTCAAAAACATTTTGTAAAACGGCAAAAGAAAAAGCACCGATTCGGTGCTTTTTTAGTGTCTTTTTATTCTCTGCCGACTAGACGGTCAACGGTTACGTCAAAGAATTTTGCAACGAGAACAAGGCTTTCGATGCTTGGCAAAGACGCTGCTTTTCTCCATTCGTCAACCTTGCTTCGTGCAAGTCCCGTTTGTTTTACGAGACGATATTCGCTGACGTTTTTCTCTTTCAACAGGTCGGAAAATAAGACGTCGAACGGCTGTCGTTGCTCGTTTGCGGTGTATTCGACTTCGTCGTCTTTAAGTCCGAGAAGATAATCCGCCGAGCAACCGAAATTGTCCGCAAGCAGAACGAGATTGTCAAAACTCGGATAACAGACCCCTCGCAACCATTTGTAGAGAGCAGACAGCGAAAAGCCGTATTTTTCGGACAATTCCTGCACGCTCGTCTCGCTCTCGATAATCAGCCCCGCAAGTCTTTCGTGGAATTTTGACATAAAGCGACAATCTCCGACATTATTTTACAAATAGTATGCTAACTTTTGTACAAAATGTATTGATTTTGTCTAAAAGGGGACATATAATTTAATTACTACGCAAAGGAGAAGAAAACATGAAAGAATTGCTTTCCGAAATAGCGCAACTCGTTACCGACGAAATCGAAAACGTAGAAGGAATCGAATTCGTCGACCATGAAATGGGAGATATGTTTTACATAGTGATGAAAGACGGCAAAAAAGTGCTGCTTTCACTAGTCGAATCAAAACTTTGATTGCGTCGTTTCCTTATCTTAGCAACGGTTAATCCGACAAAAAGAAAAACACCGCGATTGCGGTGTTTTTTTATATGCTTTTATCAAAAAAACTAAAAGTTTTTCAATACGAGTTCTATCAAAGAGAGTCAACGTAGTTGCATGCGTTGAATGCGGCGATAGAGCCGTCGGACGCGGCGGTGACGAGTTGACGGATTTTCTTTGTGCGGCAGTCGCCCGCAACGAAAATACCTTCGCAAGACGTCGTGCAGTTCTCGTCTGCAACGATATAGCCTGCCTTGTCAAGTTGCACGAGATCTTCAAAGGCTTTGTTGTTGGGCACTTGTCCGATGCAGATAAAGGCGCATTTTGCGTCAATGATCACTTGTTCGTGCGTCACGGTGTTTTCAAAACGAAGAGCTTCGAGTTCGTCGCCCCCGATAAACTCTTTGAGTGAGAGATTGTGCGTATACTTGACGTTCGGGCGAGCAAGCACGAGATCGAGAAGTGCTTTGTCTCCGAAGAATTTGTCAAACAAAGTGCAGATATGCACGCTCTTGCAATAGCCGCTGAGAACGAGAGAATACTGAAGAGCGGTGTTTGCGTCGCCTATGACAACGACGTCTTCGCCCGTGTAGAACGCACCGTCGCAAAGAGCGCAATAACTTACGCCGCTGCCGACGAGTTCGTCTTCTCGTTCAACACCGATTTTTCTCGGTTTCACGCCGGTTGCAAGGATGACGGATTTGCACTCGTACGTGTTGTAATCGGTGGTTAACGTAAACGTTTTGCCTGTTTTAACTATCTTTTCTACTTTTTCAAGCTCGATTTGCGCGCCCCATTCGGTGATTTGCTCGTAGAGTTTGTCCATAAGTTCCGCGCCCGCGATTTTTTGGTAGGACGGGAAGTTTTCCACTCTCGGAGAGTATGCGATTTGTCCGCCGAAACTGTCGCTTTCGAGAACGAGAACGGTTTTGCCGGCTCTCAAACAATTGAGTGCGGCAGTCATGCCCGCAGGGCCTGCGCCTATAACGATGATATCGAATTTGTCCATGTTTTCTCCTGGTGTTCTAAAAAGAAAGCGGTATGGCGTTTGCCATACCGCAGTTTGAGTTGAGATTATTTTCTAGACTCGATATAGCCTTTGATCTTGCTTGCGTTGTCGTACACGTCGTATCCCGATCCGTTGGGGACGAGAAGCGTGGGGGCTTTCTTTACGCCGAAAGCAAGAGTTTGATCCTTGTTGTCTTCCGCGTCGATCACGGTGTAAGCGATGCCTGCTTTGTCAAGCATTGCTTTTGCCATTTTGCAGTTGGGGCAAGTCTTCGTCGTGAAGATGAGAAGTCCTTCGTCCGCGCCTTTTTGAGCATTGCAAGCACATTCGTGTTTTTCTTCCGTCTTGGGAGCGCATTGCGTGTTGTCTTCGCTCTCCTTGAATTCTTCCACGTGTTTGCCGTGGTATTGCGAAGTTGCGATGTCGTACACTTTGCGCTCTTTGAACTCGGCGCGTTTGCCGTCGTTCCAGTTCTGCACTGGGCGATAGTAACCGGTGATACGGCTGTACACTTCCGTCTTCTTGCCGCAGATGGGGCAGGTGTATTGCTCGCCGTCCAAATATCCGTGCTCTTGGCATACGGAGTAGGTCGGGGAGAGCGTGTAGTAGGGCAGTTTGTAGTTTTCGGCAATTTTTCTCACGAGATTTGCCGCCGCTTGCCAACTGTCGAGTTTCTGACCAAGGAACGCATGGAAGACCGTGCCGGACGTGTAGAGCGTTTGCAACTCGTCCTGAATGTCGAGAGCGGAGAAGATGTCGCTTGTGTATCCGACGGGCAAGTGTGAGCTGTTGGTGTAGTAGGGCACGTTGTCCGTATTGCTTGCGCAGATGATGTCGGGATATCTTTCTCTGTCGTGTTTTGCAAGACGATAGGAAGTGGATTCTGCCGGCGTTGCTTCGAGATTGTACAAATCGCCGTATTCTTCTTGGTAGTCGCTGAGTTTTTCACGCATGAAGTTGAGCACTTTCTTGGTGAATTCTTGCGCTTCCTTGTGCGTCATGTCTTTGCCCACCCACTTTGCGTTGAGGCACGCTTCGTTCATACCGACGAGACCGATTGTGGAGAAGTGGTTGCCGAAAGTACCGAGATAGCGTTTTGTGTAGGGGTAGAGCCCTTCGTTGAGCAACTTTGTGATGACGTTTCTCTTGATTTTGAGAGAGCGAGCGGACACGTTCATGAGACGAGTGAGTTCTTTGAAGAAGTCTTCTTCCGTCTCGGAGACGTAAGCGATTCTCGGCATATTGATCGTCACGACGCCGATAGAACCCGTGGATTCGCCGCTTCCGAAGAAGCCGCCCGATTTCTTGCGGAGTTCGCGAAGGTCAAGACGCAAGCGGCAGCACATACTGCGCACGTCGCTCGGTTCCATATCGCTGTTGATGTAGTTGGAGAAATACGGAGTGCCGTATTTTGCCGTCATCGTGAAGAGCAAGCGGTTGTTTTCGGTGTTTGACCAGTCGAAGTCTCTTGTGATGGAGTAGGTGGGGATAGGATATTGGAATCCGCGGCCGTTGGCGTCGCCTTCGATCATGATCTCGATAAACGCCTTGTTGACCATTGCCATTTCCTTCTCGCAGTCCTTATACTTGAAGTCCATTTCCTTGCCGCCGACGATTGCGGGCAGTTCTGCAAGGTCGTTTGGCACAACCCAGTCAAGCGTGATGTTGGTGAAGGGAGCTTGCGTGCCCCAACGAGACGGTGTGTTGACGCCGTAGATGAATGACTGGATGCATTGTTTGACTTCTTTGTAGGAAAGATTGTCAACTTTGACAAACGGAGCAAGATAGGTGTCGAAAGAGCTGAACGCTTGTGCGCCTGCCCACTCGTTTTGCATTATGCCAAGGAAGTTGACCATTTGGTTGCAGAGTGTGGAAAGGTGTCCCGCAGGGGAAGACGTAATCTTGCCGGGGATACCGCCGAGACCTTCCTTGATGAGTTGCTTGAGCGACCAACCGGCGCAATAACCGGTGAGCATGGAAAGGTCGTGAATGTGAATTTGCGCTTCGCGGTGTGCCTTTGCGATTTCTTCGTCATAGATTTCGCTCAGCCAATAGTTTGCCGTCACCGCGCCCGAGTTGGAAAGGATAAGACCGCCGACGGAGTACGTCACGGTGGAGTTTTCCTTCACACGCCAGTCGTTGATTTTGAGATAGTTGTTGACGGTGTTCTTGTAGTCGAGCATCGTGGAGTTCATCTCGCGAAGTTTTTCGTGTTGTTTTCTGTAAAGAATGTATGCCTTCGCCACTTCTACGTAGCCCGATTGAATGAGAACCACTTCCACTGCGTCCTGAATGTCTTCAACGCTCACGCAGTCGTCTTTCACCTTGTCATTGAAAGTTGCCGTAACGCGCAAAGCAAGCATATCGATGATGTCGTCGCTGTAGTTTTTGCCCACCGCGTCGAACGCTTTTTCGATTGCGACTTTGATTTTGTTAAGGTTGAACGGAACGATGTTTCCGTCTCTTTTTTTGATGTTCAACATAGTATTGAAAATCTCCTTTTGAAAATGTGCCCTTTTATTATAGCAAGCACGCCCGATATGTCAAGGGTGGAACACAAAAAAACGCAAAATAAAGTGTGAAACTTTTTTGAGAAACACTACATATTGTGTATTTGTAGAAAAATGCCGCAATTTGTCAATTCTACTTTTCGTGTCTTAAAAATGCGTGTTTTTGGCAATGTAAACGGGTATGTAAAAACGCAAACGGCAATCTAACGCGCCCTATTGCAATGCGGATTTTTTGTCACGGCAAAGCATTTGCCACAACATATAGTGGGCAAAAATTTGTCCTTGAAAACAAGGTGATCGTATGATAGTATAAGAGTGAAGGAGGTTTTTCAATAATAAGCAGGAGGTGAGTTTTTATTTCCAAGACACTATTAACAAAGGAACAAAAAATTGAAATATCGCTAAAAGTATTTTTTTGCGTTTTGATTCTTGCGGTCGCAATCACGATTGCGGTTGTTTGTTGTGTCAATTTGAAAAATAAAAGTCGTTTGAGACAGGTACAGGCAGGTACGTTTTACGGAGAATTGACCGTGCGCGATAATAACGGAGAATTGCCCGAGAAGCAAAAAATAAAGTTCGTAGTGACAGAAATCACGAGAGAAGAATATTTACAGTCCGACGGAATCGGAACGGTGAAAGACATCGTCGCGGAAGATTTGAGAAAAAACAAATATTACAGATTCGAATTATTTCTTGAAGAAGACGGCGGCGGATATGTGCAAGTTGTGCTTGGGAAAATGGCTTTTGATCGACATCGCAATTACTATTATTACGAAGACGAAGGTCGTTACATCAGAATAGAGCCGTACGCTGCGGGCGGAAAAAGTTTTGCAGTCATAATCATTACGCAGAAAGAAGAAATGCAAGGTGCTTTATACAAGGGAGAATAATCAATGAAAAAGAAATTATTCGCATTAAGTTTTATTGGAATAATACTGTTTGCAGTAAGTTTTTTTAAATTTTCGATTTTGATTAATAAACAACAAAATGTCGCATCTGCTGACGATTTAACAAATGAATATGATAATCAAGTTTTTAGTTGTTTAAATGAAACGAGTGAAGAGGTTTGGCCGTATGGAGCAATGGAACAAGAAAATATTAAAACTAGATTAGCAGAAAAATATCTTGGGCATACATGGCAAAAATCACCTTATTTGAAACGATCAGTACAAGATTTGTCGGGAGAAGAACCTGTTGATATGCAAGCCAATAATTCTTTTTTTCCACAAGCGGATGTTCTTGAAGGATTACGACAGGCTAAAGAAGAAAATTTTATGATAGAAACTGAATATGGCGGATGTGGGCCAATTGCAGTTATTGGAGTATTCGATTATTTAGCCCGTACTTTTGGATATAAAGAAATAATGAATAATCCAACGAATCGAGAAGATAGAGTCGCTCTCGCAAAGGAAGTGTTTTTAACTATTCCTTCAATAACGTTAGATTCAGACAGTACATTTGCATTCCCAGCAGCATTGTCAGCAGGTTTTGAACAGATAGCAAAAAAACACAATTTAAGCATGAATGCCTATGAAAAAACATCTTTATTCGGTGGAAATAAAGTAAAAGATGAATTTATTGATGTGATAAAAGAAAGAATTGATGCAGGTATTCCTGTGACACTATGTGTTGGGGCAACTAACACAAACAAAGGAGATTTTGCGGGACACTGTGTTACGGTATTCTCTTATGAAACTTGGGTTGGAACAAATAAAGAAACAGGGGAACGAGTGTTCCACACAATGTTTGGAACACGTTTGAATAGCGGCTTGAATAGAATTTACTATGCTTCAGAAGATCTACTGGCCAAAAAAATGGTCAGTTTGGTTTTATATTCTATAACCTACCAGAACAATCAAGAAATAAAAGCAAGCGATTTTGCGACGGCATTTGTCAATTCAAACGGGCAAGGACAGTATTTCAACACTGAAAACGAAGCAGAGATAACATTGTCAAGCGGATATAAGTTTAATACTACAAGGTTACGTTGTAGTTATATTGAAAATCAATATCTTGTCATGTCCGGGATTAGAAAATCAAATGATGCATCTTATAAGGGAGAAGCCTATCTTGAATTCCATATGAATGACAACATAAAAATGATTGAATTTGACATTGGGTTGTGGAGTAACAAAGAAGGTTTTCTAAATAGCGAAAACGAAACAGTTACAGTTGAGTGCCTAGTAAATGGTAAATGGGTGAAGCGAAAGGTTTTCAAGCCATCTGATTTATCGGTTTTGAAGGATTCACCTCTAAGGCATCGTGTATATCTAAAAGAAGGAACGGCATTTAGATTTGTTGTTAATATAACACCTAAGGCAAGCAACAGAAACAAGGGGCGTGTTATTTTGGATAATATAAGCTTGTATTATCATTAAAATAATTGTAGAATTGTTACTTTATACAAAAGGCACGCGGTTGCGTGCCTTTTGAAATGTTTTGGGATATGAAAATCAATTTTCTTCGGTGGGGGCGGAGTCTGTCGTTTCGGTTTTTGACTTTTTGCTTCCCCAGTTGCGCATGACAAGGAATTTGTTGCCAAGGAAACTGATGATGAGAGCCGCGATGCCGCCGACCGCTTGTCCTGCAAGGTTGAAGAGCAAGCCAACGAAACTGCTGGGTTCGGGCATTGCGCCGTAGCATGCGGACGTGATTGCGCCGCCGAGCAAGGTTTGCATAAAGATGATGAACACGGCAAGTATGGTGTACATGATGCCCGAGATCACAACGTTGTTGGTGCAGTTGAAGGTTTTCTTTCTGTTGAGCACAAACGTCAGCACTTGTCCCGTGATCGAACCGACCAAAAAGCCGATAAATTCCGCGGTGGTTTCGTATCCGAAGATAGAGAAGTTGCCGACGGGAATACCTTTGAAAGGTTCCGCAAGCACGCCGCCTGCGTATTTGAGTTGGGTGAGCACGAGCGTTAGTATAAGTTGCGAGCCGCCGCAGATGAAACTGAACAGCGTGAACACGACCATTTGGCGCACGTTTTCGTTGGCGTTGATTTTGTCAACAAGTTTTTGCAAGCCCTTGGGGAGTTTCGCTTTTTTCTTTGCAGGCTTTTCTTGCACTTGCGATTCGTCTGTTTGCGCAGTTTGTGCGATTTCGATTTGTTCTTGTCGGTCTTCTATCGGTTCTACGATTTCGTCGGTCGCGACGGTCTTGTTTTCGTCCATAATTCTCTTCCTTACAGTGATATGTTGATAAATCAACAAAATGTATTATATATAAACGCGACTTATTTGTCAATGCCGATATGCTCGGGATTTTTTCAATGCGGTCAGGTGAAAATCGCACGTCAGGGACAATTCGCTCTCGTTTCTCACTTTTTCCACGGCGTCCTTCGGCGCGCGGTACACGTACGGCGTCATGGTGAGCAAGTTGTCAGTTTGTTTTCCGCGAGCAACGATGCCGTATTTCAATTCCTTTTCCGAAATTGTCACGAAGTCGTCGCATACGGGCAGTGCGGTTGCGTTGTCTCTCACGTTTTCGTACAAAGCCTTGCGCAATTCGATAAGGTGGTCGGAGAACGGATACGCCACTATCAGCAGTCCGCCGTCTTTCAGCACTCGAGAGTATTCCTGCATGGCGTAAGGGGAAAACACGCACGTCACGACGTCGAAAGTTTCGTCTTCAAACGGAAGGTCGAAAACGCTTGCCACGGCAATATGCGCACCCTTGTTTCTCTTTGCCGCAATCTTTACGGCGTGTTTCGATACGTCCACGCCGAAATATTCGTCGTCCGCATTATCGCGCGCACGCGCGAGCGCGTTCAAATAATACCCCGTTCCCACGCCTGCATCCAAGAGCGTTATCTTTTCGGGGAAACGCTCGTTTATCTCTTTTGCGATTTCTTTTGCGAGCGGGAGATAAAAATCTTCGTCCAGAAAATCGCGGCGAGCCGACACCATTTCTTTGTTGTCGCCGGGGTCTTTCGAGTTCTTGTCCTGCGGATTGAGAAGGTAAAAATAGCCTTCTTTTGCACGGTCGAAAACGTGACCGTTCTTGCAGACGGCTGATTTTTCGCTTTCGCAAAGCGGATTTTTGCATACGGGACAGAGAAAACTTTTCATAACATAATTATAGCAAATTTTTTTCGTATAGCAATAGATTGCAACTTTATTGCATACCAATCTCTCGTGTGATATACTGAAAGCATGTTGGAACTTCTTGCACCCGCAGGAGATATGACGGCGTTTGAAACCGCGCTTATGAGCGGAGCGGACGCAGTGTATCTCGGGCTTGACGACTTTAACGCGCGCATGAAAGCGCAAAATTTTACGTCCGAAAATATTGCGGACGTGGTCAAACGCGCCCATTTTTACGGCGCGAAAGTTTACGTTACTATAAACACCATTTTGCAAAACGAAGAGTTTACAAGACTTATTTCGCTTGTTAAAAGTGCCGTTTGTGCAAAAGTCGACGCGTTTTTGGTGCAGGATATAGGCGTTTGCAAAGTCCTTAAAGATTGTTTTCCCGATATATGTTTGCACGCAAGCACGCAAATGGGCGTGCATAATCTTTACGGCGCGCAAGTCGCAAAAGAATTGGGCGTAAGTCGCGTCGTACTGTCAAGAGAGGCGAAACTCGAAGATATAAAAGCAATAAAAGAAAACACCGACCTTGAAATAGAATATTTCGTTCAGGGTGCGCTGTGCATTGCGTTTTCCGGCAACTGCTATCTCTCAAGCGTGGAGCAGGGCGCAAGCGGCAACCGCGGACTTTGCAAACAGATGTGCCGTCTTTCATACAAGGCAAAAGCAGGCAAGGACGAAGATTGCGGTTATCTTTTCAGCGCAAGAGATTTGTGCCTTGCAAAGAGCGTCAATCAACTTGCAAGGGCAGGCGTTTGCTCGTTCAAAATCGAAGGCAGATTGCGCCGCGAAGGCTATGTCGCAACGGCGGTGCAAACGTATAGAAAAGCAGTGGATTTTGCAAGCCGTGACAGAGATTATATTCCGAGCAAAAGCGAAATGCGGGATTTGAAAGTTGCCTACTCGCGCGGAGAGTATCTCGAACGCGCGTATCTCGACGACGGCACGCCGTTCGTGGTGGAAAAAAGATTCAACAATCACACGGGAGTCAAAATCGGATACGTCAAATCCGTCAAGGAGTTTAAGGACGGCTTGTTTGAGATATTCATTGTTTCGGACAAGGAGCTTGAAAAGGGTGACGGCTTGAAGTTTTTCGACAAGGACGTGGAAAAGGCAAGTCTCGGTGTGGGGCAGGCAAGCAAGGCGGGCGGCACGTACAGCGTGGTGAGCAAGACCAAGGTCAAGCCCGGCTGGCAAGTCAATCTCATTTGCGATGCGAAAAAGGACAAAATCGCATTGTCCGAGCAACGCTACGTCCCAATAGACATATCAGTTGTTGCCAAGGCAGGCAAACCCCTTGAAATGACTGCGTCCGCAACCACGCGCAATGGGGTCGTGAGCGTGACAAAGGCGGCGGCAACGCTTGAAAAAGCCCAAAACGCGCCCACGGATGCAAACGATATATCCGCGTCTTGCTCCAAGACTGCCGACAGCGGCTTTTCGGCGAGAGAGTGCGTTGTGGACACGGACGGCGTGTTTGCGCCGAAGTCGGTAATCAACGCCTTGCGAAGAGACGTGCTTTGCGCGCTAAAAGAAGAAATTATCAATGCGAATTCACCGAAAAAAGTCGGGATAAATCAAGAGAAAATCGACGAATATCTCGCCATGAAATTTGAAAACGTAAAGGCGGCGAGACTTTTCGTCGCAAGGGAAAACGAATACGGCGATTTTGCCAAAAAAGGCGAGAAAACGGCAATCTATCCAAGCGTATATTCGGCGACGGCAGTGAAAAGACTGCTTGACGAATACGATTTGGACGAAAGCGAAGTTGCGCTCGGTCTGCCTATAATTGCAAACGGAAAAGATATTGCGGCGATAGAAAAACTGCTTGCCGATATGCCGAAGATAAAAACGCTCGTCTCCCACAACGTCTACGGTTTGTATTTTGCAAGAAAAGGCTACGAAATAGTGGCAGGACAAGGGCATAATATCGCCAACGGGTATGCGGTTTTGGCGGCGGAGCAACTCGGCGCGCACGCCTATGAGTCGTCTTTGGAATATCGAGATTTTGCCGCCAATGACACGATAAAGAGATATGCTCCGAGCAAAGATATCGCGCTTATGACGTTTGCGCACTGCCCGTACAAAACGATTTACGGCAACGATTGCAAAAATTGCAGATACAAGGGGGATATATCCGTTTCAAGAGAAAAGCGTTCGTACGTTATAAAACGCACGAGAGTTGCAGGATGCTATTTCGGATTGTATCCCGCCTGCGATTGAGATTTTCAAAAGCACGCATTTATGCTTGTCAAAAAAGCAAGTTTGTGCTAATATAATGCCAAGCGAAAGCAAATCATTTTTGTAAGGAGAAAAAAACTATGCCCAGAGTTATCAGCGATGAGTGCATCCAATGCGGTGCGTGCGCAGATACTTGCCCGGTTGGCGCAATTGCAGAAGGCGACAGCAAATACGTTGTCGATCCCGATCAATGCATCGATTGCGGAGCATGTGAAGACGGTTGCCCCGTCGGCGCAATTTCTGAACAATAATAGAAATTTAGAAGAAGACATGAAGAAAAAGCACTCGAATCGAGTGCTTTTTCTTTTCAACCAATGCAAAGTGCGTGTATAAGTTCCCCTTGAATGAATATAGTGTGTGTATAAGTTTTAATAAGTTCACGGCACTACAAAAGTTTTGTGTGTAAAACTTTAATGCAACATTACCCCTTCCCTTCGGGCTTTCCCCTACTTCTCGAACATAGTGCTTTCACTACACAACAAAACATCGCTCGAAGAGGGAAAGTCGGCACTCGCATAGATAAGTATCGTCCCCTTGTTATGCCACCACGCTTTGTGCGCCAGCTCCGCAACAACACGGCGCAGTCGCTCGTACAACCGTCAAGCTCGGCGCTTATCTAGGTGTTCGCCTTGCGAACGCTCACTCCGAATAAGCACAGTCAATTAATAAGAATGCTACGAATAGGCTTTCGGATAAGGCTTCGCCTTCCGCAATTATTCATTATTAATTATTCATTATTAATTGTGCCAAGCAAGCGATGCCGTTGCTGCGATGACGGCATCTATTCGGGTGTTGGTGTCCCACCCAATCAAACCACCAAGCCGACAATCTTGCGAAATTGCGGCAGGAGTTTTTGTCCGTGTGTGAACCGATAGCAAAGATTTTCGGCGCGGTTAGTGAAACAAAAGCCTAATGCGGCTCTCGGCATTGCTTGCACGCAAGCAATGCCGTTGCCGCAATGACGGCTTTTGTTTATAAGTCGTCAACGTCCTGCACGGGTTCTTCGCCGTCGGGGACGGTGGGGTAGCCATGGTGTGCCGGCGTGCCGGTATAACTGCCGTTCGGATCGTAAAGCGAGCGCAGATTCTCGTGTTTTGAAAGGTTGCTGTGGCTGAGTGCCGCGCGTGCTTTTCGTTGTTTTCTTATCTTCATGATTTTTTCTCCTTGTGTGTTTTGTCGGTGTACGTATTGTGTGTAAATCTTAATAATTTATAAATTTTATAAATATTTTATAAAACCATAGAAAACCGTACAATTATATGATAAAATACAAACTGCAATATAATTGCGTTTAAATATCGGACGAATGGACGGTAAAACGCGCAAAAATACAAAAAAACAAAAACAAAACGGCAGGACAAAAAACATGAAAAACGGCGGTATCGACAAAAGAGTTGTAAAGACCAAAAACGCAATTTTCGAAGCGTTCAAACAACTCGTGCAGCAAAAGGATATGGCAGACATTTCCATAAGCGAACTCACTCAAAAAGCCAACATTACAAGAAGCACGTTTTATATGTACTACGACACGGTCGGCGACGTTCGCGCAGACATCGAGAACGAAATCGTTGCTCGTATCGACAAAATCATGAGCGAAGCGGACCTTCTCAACAGCATGAAAGATCCGTATCCGCTTTTCGGTGCGCTTGCAAGAGAGATCACCGAACAAGATCGTGACAATCGCTACATACTGTCAAGCAACAATTCCGGACAACTTCTCGACAAAATCAGCGATAGATTCGTCACGGCATACGTACACTTCATCACCGAAGCAAACGACGGCACGGACATCGGCAAGGCAAGATACATTGCCGCGTTCATCGTCGCAGGCATGACGGAATGTTTCAAAATCTGGTTCAATCACAAGAGCAGTATAACTCTTGAAGAGTTGTGCAAAAATATTGCGGCGGTCGTAAGTCGCGGACTTGCGTGGCTTCAATCCACGAAAGCGGAAAGAGAAAACGGAAACAAAGACAACGAATAATATCGACATATAAAAACAGGGATGGATTTTTCGGCGAAGCGGTTTGCTTTGCCGTGTAAAAGCAGAGATTGAAAACTCGGCGCAAGTGCGCCGTACGCATTAAAACAGACGGCATAAAAGGGGTGCGTTATGCTTCAACTTAAAGACATCGTAAAAGATTATCCGACCGCAACCACGACGGTGCACGCGTTGCGCAAAGTTTCGCTCAATTTCAGAGAGAGCGAATTTGTTGCAATTCTCGGACCGAGCGGCTGTGGCAAAACCACTATGCTCAACATAATCGGCGGACTTGATCGTTACACGAGCGGCGATCTCGTCATCGGCGGAGTGTCCACTGCGGAATTTGACGACGAACACTGGGACGCATACAGAAATGCGACGATAGGGTTCGTCTTTCAGTCGTACAACTTGATTCCGCATCTGACCGTTCTTGAAAACGTCGAACTTGCGCTGAAACTTGTCGGCGAAAAGAAAAAGACTCGCAGGGCAAAAGCGGTGGCGGCTCTTCACAGAGTCAATATGCACGGGGAAATCAACAAGCGCCCCAATCAGCTTTCGGGTGGACAGATGCAGCGCGTCGCTATTGCGCGTGCAATCGTAAACGACCCCAAAATCATTCTGGCAGACGAACCCACGGGTGCGCTCGACAGTGAATTGAGTGTGCAGGTTATGGACATCTTGCAAGAGATTTCCAAGACTCGCCTTGTCATCATGGTCACGCACAACGCGGAACTTGCGTATCGATATTGCTCCCGTATTTGCAAATTCAAGGACGGAGAACTCATCGAAGATACGAATCCGTTCAATCCCGAAGAAGAGAAAAAGGCACTTCCGTCAAGTGAAGAAACTGCTGTCGCAGAAGACGGCAAAAGCGTTGAAAGCATAGAAGAATTCGTCGTCGCCGAAGACGAAAAAGCGCAAACCGACGTGACGGAAATCGTCACAACCGACGTTTTACCTTCCCAAAGCGAAGAGATAAACGTTCAAAGTGTGCAAGACGAGACGCAAGAGCCCAAGAAGAAAAAGAAAGTTTCCAACCATAAGCGCAAAGTCGCAATGAAGAGAATAGGCGGCGATACAAAGGAACTTTTCGACAAACTCGGACTCAACAGCCTTTCCAAGAAGAAAAAGCACAAGGACAAGGCGTTCAAACCAACGTCAATGAGCGCGGGTATGGCGTTTGGGCTCAGTCTTCGCAACCTTATCTCGAAAAAACGTCGTACGTTCCTGACCGCATTTGCGGGATCTATCGGCATAATAGGTCTTGCACTCGTTCTTTCCATATCAAACGGTTTCAATATTTACGTTGACAAAATGCAAACCGAAATGCTTGCAGGCGTTCCGCTCGGCATATATCAATACAACATCAAGGATTCGGCCGTTATGGACCTTATGCTCAATTTCACAAAAGAGCAAGACCCGGCAGCGTATCCCGATACCGACAAAATCGGTATAAATCAGGGCGGAGACAGCAGTTCGCTTGGATTTATAACGAAATTTATCGATGTGTTCCTTGACGGTGTGACCAAAAACGATTTGAGCGAAGACTTCACGGCGTATATGAAGAATATGCCCAAAGAAGACTATGACGCCATGAGCATTTCGTACGGACTTCGCTACAATCTAGTGCGCAAGAGTTACGACGAGAGCGGAAACGTCAAATATCTCGACGTGTCGCAAAATCCCGAACCGACCACCGCAATGGGCATAGCCACGACGGTTTTCGGTGAGAACGGATTGCAATCCAAATTCTGGCAGACGCTCGTAGGCGACGAGCAAACCATGCTCAAAGAATACGACCTTATCGGTGAAAACAGTCGCTATCCGCAAAACAAAAACGAAATTTTGCTTTGCATCAACGACGACAACTCGATAAACAAATCTTTGCTCACGACGTTTGGCATCGAACTCTACAAAAAGGATGCGGACGGCAATCTCGTGCTCGGTGAAAACGGCAAACCCATCGAACTCACAGCCGACGAGATAACTTCCGATTATTTCATCGGACAAACGTTCAAACTTATCGATAACGACGACTATTACAAGTATAACGACGAAGACGGTTACTATGAGAATCTCGACTTCAATTCGACCAATCTCACTTGGGGATATTCGTCTTCGGCGCAAGGCGATTTGCAAAGCCTTTACGCCGGAGCGGAGAACGAACTCAAAATCGTCGGTGTAATTCGCCAGAAAGAGAAGAGTATGCGTTCATACGTCAACTCCGCGCTTTGCTTTACGCCCGAACTTGCCGAATGGGCACTTGAAAAAGCGTACAACAGTCAGGTTGCGGCGTTCCAGAGACAATCCGAATATATGGACAACAAGATAACCGTGTTCGACGAACTTCTCGATGAAGTGGAAATCACCGAAAACAAAGGTTTCGCAAGTCTCGTTTCGGGCGCAGTGTTGAAATTCTCATATTTCTGCAAGGCAATCGGTGCGTCAAAGGCGTCCGGTTATATCACCGTGTATCCTGCAAACGTAACACAAAAACAAGCCGCAGGAGAATACATCAACGCGTATAAAAATGCAAAAGGCGAGCAAAACGGATATTTCGACGTCTCGGCAATGTTCCTTTACAACATCAATGCGATTCTCAATCTCGTATCCGCAATGCTCATTGCGGTTGCCGCAATCTCGCTTGTCGTTTCCACCGTCATGATAGGCGTCATCACGTCAAACTCCGTCATAGAGCGCACTCGCGAAATCGGTATTCTCCGCGCACTCGGTGCACGAAAGCGCGATATTCGCAACGTCTTCCTTGCCGAGACTTCGCTCATCGGTCTTGCCAGCGGCATCATCGGCATTGTCCTGACCTACATCCTTTGCCCGCTCATATCGCTCATCATCAAAGCGGTCAGCGGCATCGGCTCGCTCCTGCATTTCAACCCGTTACACGCGCTCATACTCGTCATTCTCTCTCTTGCACTTACCGTCATTTCCGGTATTTTGCCGGCAATCGGAGCGTCAAGGAAGAATGTTGTCGATGCTCTCCGCGTCGACTAAAACCGCGCTAAATAGCGAATAACTGCGTTAACACCCATCCGCTCCAAAATCACGTACTACATGTACGTTGGGTTTTGTTTCGGATGGGTGTTTCCTTGTTCTTCATCTATTTATCGCGGTTTTACAAGCGACACAATTGAGCGTTGCTTCGTCAGACACGGCTTGTACGTTGCGAATGGGCGACCGTTACGGGCGCAAGTGTTTTCAATTTTTCCATATTGTCATCCTGAGCTTGTCGAAGGATCTAGCGTAGCGAAAAATCAAACTTTTTGCGCCCGATAAGTTTTTTTGTTCACGGCTCTACAAGGGTGAGCGTGTAAAACTCTAAATAGAATACCCCATCTTTCCGGTCCGTGCCGGTATTTCTTCCACCACTCGTATAGAGTGCTTTCTCTACAAAAGTGTACATCGCTCGCGGGGAAGACAGTCGGCACTCGCATAAACAAGTATCGTGCTCTTGTTATGCCACTCGTTCGCAAGTGCAAAGAACAATACGCACTTGCTCACTTGTACAACCGTCTTGCTCGGCGCTCATTTGCTCGCCGCCGTTGCGGCTCGTGTTTGTCTTTGAAGTTGCATAGTCCGTTTATAAGTACGCTCCGAATAGGTTTTCGTTTCGGGTGTGGGTGTCCCACCCAATCGAAAATACCAAGCCGACAATCTTGCGAAATTGCGGCAGGAGTTTTTTGTCCGTGACTGAACTGATAGCAAAGATTTTCGGCGCGGTTAGCAGAACAATAAGCCTAATGCGGCTCTCTGCGTTGCTTGCGAGCAAGCGATGCCGTTGCCGCGATGACGGCTTTTGTTCGCAATTATTCATTGTTGATTATTCATTGAAATCTCTTACAAACATTCGTTTCTCTACATTTTCGTATGTTTTTGTGCAATAATTTTTCGGGGTTTTGTTTATAAAACAAACAAATTTTGGCAAACGATAAAAAAGCATTGTAAATCGATTTTTCAAGTGTTATAATATTTATTCGATATAAGAAGAGTAAATATATGAGAGTATATTATGGACGAAATAAGAACCGTTAAACTGAAAGAAAGCATCATAAAAAACAACGACGCGGACGCGGATAAATTGCGTGGCGAACTTGACGATATGGGCGTTTTCTATATCAACGTGATGTCGTCGCCGGGCAGTGGAAAGACGACGTTGCTTTGTGCGCTTACGAAAGCGTTGAAAGACAGATGCAGAATCGGCGTTATGGAAGCGGATATTGACGGAGACGTTGATGCGTACACCGTTCGTCAGGCAGGTGCGGAGTCCATACAGTTGCACACGGGCGGAATGTGCCATCTCGATGCGGACATGTCTCGTCAGGGATTCAAAGAGTTTAAGACGGGCGCGGACATCGTGTTTCTTGAAAATATCGGCAATCTTGTGTGCCCTGCGGAGTTCGATACGGGCGCGCATTTGAGACTCGTGCTTTTGTCTATACCCGAGGGCGACGACAAACCGCTGAAATATTCGTTGATGTTCTCGTCGGGAGATGCAGTTGCGATAACTAAACTCGACACTGCGAAATATTTCGATTTCGACGTGGAAAAGTGCAAGGAATATATAAAGGGATTGAAACCCGACACGGAAGTGTTCACGGTTTCCGCAAGAAGCGGTGAAGGCGTAGGACGGCTTGCGGACTGGATATACTCGAAATACGCAGAATGGAAGGTGAAAAAATGAAAATCATATCCGTAAAGGAAAGCGTATTTTCTCAAAACGACAGAGTTGCCGACGAGACGAGAGCGAAACTCAAAGAGCAGGGGACATTCCTTATCAACGTGATGTCGTCGCCGGGAAGCGGGAAAACGACGTTGTTGTCCGCGCTCATCAACGCTCTTAAAGACAGACTGAAAATCGTGGCTATGGACGTGGATATAGAGACGGACGTTGACGCAAGAAGACTTCACGACAACACCGGCGTCGTTAGCGTACAGGTTCACAACGGCGGACTTTGCCACATAGACGCCGATATGGTGAAGGAAAGTTTGTCTCAGGCGGATTTTCCTAAGTCCGATTTGATAATTCTCGAAAACATAGGCAATCTCGTGTGTCCTGCGGAGTTCGATACGGGTGCGCATCTCAATATGATGCTTCTGTCCGTCCCCGAAGGCGACGACAAACCGCTGAAATATCCGCTTATGTTTGAGAAATGCGATTTGGTTGCGGTGACCAAAATCGATACGCTCGAAGCGTTTGACTTCGACATGACAAAGTTCAACGAGCGAGTCAAGTCGCTCAACCCGAATGCGCAGATATATCCTGTCAGTGCAAAAACGGGCGAAGGACTTGAAACGCTTGCAAATAAAGTGTACAATATAATAAAAGTTTTCAAAGGAGAAAATGAAAATGGCTGAGATGAGCAAAGCATATGTCCCAGAATTTATGGGAGATCCGAAACCGAGAAAGAAGATTCTCAAATTGGCAAGAAAGATTACGGACTGCATCGATCACAAGATCAAAGGCGTCACCGTAAACGATCCAGAATATTGGGGACTTGCATGTATCATGACCGACGAAATGGCAGACGTTGCACTCAAGATGAAAGTGCGTCATCACTACACCATTGAAGATCTTGAGAAATTAAACCCCGAAGTCGAGAAAGAAAAACTCCATTCGCTCGTTCAACAGATGAGCAACATCGGTATTCTCGAATACGACTACGGCAATCATTACGACGACAACGGTCCTATTCCCGGTGCAAAGAAAGAACGTCGTTACACGCTTCCCATGTTCGTTCCCGGTTCTGCGGAATTCACAAACATGATCAAGAAGCAACTCGACGATCACCCCGAACTTGCAATGTTCTTTGAAAGAATGACTTATCTTCCTTTGACGATGGTCACTCCTATGGTTCCTGCAGGCGGTGCCGGTATCGGTATGCACGTCATCCCCGTTGAAAAGGCAATCGAGATGGAAAACGGCACTGCGGACATCGAACACCTTTCCTACTGGCTCAAGAAATACGAGGGGCATCTCGGCGTAGGCATTTGCTCCTGCCGTTACGGCAGAGCCAAACTCGGTGAAGGTTGCGGCGACTCTTGTGAAGATTGGTGTATCGGCGTCGGCGATATGGCTGACTACTGCCGCGAGACCGGAAAAGGTCACGACATCACCTACGACGAAGCAATGCAAATTCTTCGCAACGCAGAAGCAAACGGCTTCGTTCACCAAATCACCAACATCGACGGCAAAGACAAGATTTTCGCAATCTGCAACTGCAACGTGAACATCTGCAACGCTCTTCGTACGTCACAACTTTTCAACACTCCGAATATGTCCAGAAGCGCATACGTCGCAAAGGTTGAAAAAGACAAATGCGTGGCTTGCGGCAAATGCGTCGAGTATTGCCCCGCAGGCGCAGTCAAACTCGGACAAAAACTTTGCACCAAGCAAGGTGAAATCGAGTATCCGAAGCACGAACTTCCCGACAATCTCAGTTGGGGTCCGGACAAGTGGGATGAAGATTATCGCGACAAAAACCGTATCAACTGCTACGAGACAGGTACGTCTCCCTGCAAGGTTGCTTGCCCTGCACACATCGCAGTTCAAGGTTATATCCGCAAAGCAAAAGAAGGCAAATACAGAGAAGCACTTGCTCTCATCAAGAAGGACAATCCGTTCCCGGCAATCTGCGGGCGCGTCTGCAACAAGCGTTGCGAAGCAGCCTGCACGCGCGGAACTATTGACGAGGCTGTCGCAATCGACGACATCAAGAAATTCATCGCAGAACAAGATTTGCATGCAGAGACCAGATACGTTCCCGAAGTGGTCATTCCGTCCAACGTTGACAAACAATGGAGCCAGAAGATCGCAATCATCGGCGCAGGCCCTGCAGGACTTTCTTGCGCATACTATCTCGCAACAAAGGGTTACAAACCCACCGTGTTTGAAAAGAACGAAAAACTCGGCGGCATGCTCACCTACGGCATTCCGTCCTACAAACTCGAAAAAGACGTCATCGAAGCGGAAATCGATATTCTCCGCGAACTCGGCGTTGAATTCAAGACCGGCGTGAACGTCGGCAAAGACGTCACTCTCGATCAATTGAGAGCGGAAGGCTACAAAGCGTTCTACATCGCAATCGGTTGCCAAGGCGGCAGATTGCCGGGAGTCCCGGGCGAAGACGCAATCGGCACCGATATGGCTGTTTCATTCTTGCACGCGGCAACCGAAAATCACGACAGAAAATTGCAAGGCAAGACAGTCGTCATCGGCGGCGGCAACGTTGCTGTTGACTGCGCACGTACGGCTGTTCGCTTCGGAAGCGAAGAAGTTGGTATGTACTGCCTTGAATCAAGAGACACGATGCCCGCAAGCAAGAAAGAAATCGAAGAAACCCTTGCAGACGGCATCACCGTCAACAACGGTTGGGGCCCGAAGGAAATTCTCAAGAACGAAGACGGCACCGTCAAGGCAGTCGTGTTCAAGAAGTGCTTGAGCGTCATCGATCCCGCGACCAAGAGATTCAGCCCGAAATACGACGAAAACGACACCATCACGGTTGAAGCACAAAACGTCATCTTCGCAATCGGTCAAACGGTTGTTTGGGACGAACTTCTCAAGGGAAGCAAGGTGCAATTCCATCACGGCAATTATCCCGTCGCAGACGCTCTCACTTATCAGACGGCAGAGCCCGACATCTTCGTCGGCGGCGACGTGTACAGCGGTCCGAAATTCGCAATCGACGCAATCGAAGCAGGTAAGAACGCGGCAGTTTCACTCCATCGTTTCGTACAGCCCGGCACGAGCATGACCATCGGTCGCAATCGTCGTGACTTCATCGAACTCGACAAGGACAACATCGTCATCGACAGTTACGACACTGCAGGCAGACAAGAAGCAAAAGAACTCGACGGCGACAAGCACTCCTTCAGAGACCTTCACGGCACTCTCACCGCAGAGCAAGTTCACACCGAAGCGTCTCGTTGCTTGGGCTGCGGCGCAAGCGTCGTTGACGAAAACAAGTGCATCGGCTGCGGTGTCTGCACCACCAAGTGCGAATTTGACGCAATCCATCTCCACAGAGAACATCCCGAATGTTCCACTATGGTCCGCAGTGAAGACAAGTTCAAGGCAATTCTCCCGTATGCGTTCAAGCGCGGCATGAGAATCGTCTTCGGCAAAAAGACCGCCGCGGAAAAAGCGTCACAAAAGAAACACAAAGAAGCGGTCAAAGCCGCAAAAGCAGCCAAAAAGGAAAACAAATAAGGAGCAATAATCATGCACGAGTTGGGAGTGGTGTTCCACATCGCAGACCTTGTCAGCGACGTAGCAAAAGAGAACAAAGCAGACAAAATCAAGAAAGTCGTTATGCAAATCGGTGAAGTGTCCACCGTCGTCAACGATCAGTTGATCGATTGTTGGAATTGGAACGCCAATCGCTCCGACCTTCTTCGCGGCTGCACTCTTGAGATCGAACCCATTCCCGCCGTTACCTATTGCGAAGACTGCTCCAAAGAGTACCCCACCGTCAAATACGGCAAAATATGCCCCTATTGCGGCAGCGAACGCACCTATTTGCGTAGGGGGAATGAGGTGGTCATCAAGGAAATCCAAGTGGATTAAAAACGCGCTAAATAGCGAATAACTGTGTCAACGCCCTGTGGTTCACAACTCACGTACGTCAGTACGTTAGGGTTGCTCCCCACGGGGCGTTTTCTTGTTCTTCATCTATTTATCGCGTTTTTTATAATTAATAATGAATAATGAATAATTAATAATTGTGGCACGGGCGCCCGAACAAAAGCCTATTCGGAGCGTACTTATAAACGGTATGTGCAACTTAAAAGACAGAATTGGAACCGCAAGGCGGCGACCGCATCGAGCGTCGGACTTGACGTAAAGTACAAGCGACTGCGCCATGTTGTTGCGTAGCCGGCGCACAAAGCGAAGTGGCATAATAAGAGAAATGACGTTAGTTATGTCTCGACCGAGTGTTGTCCCCCGCTACGCGGTCACCGTGGGTTCCCTGAAAGGGGGAACGGTGATAGGGAAAAAACCTGAGGAAAGGGGAAAGTTGCATTTAGGGGTTTAAACGCAAAACTTTTGTAGAGTGGTGGAAGAAATACCGGCGCGGACCGGAAAGATGGGGTGTTCTATTTAGGGTTTTAAACGCTCACCCCTTGTAGAGCCGTAAACTAATAAAAACTTATACGCGTATTTTGCCCATTAAAAGCGTACTTATAACACGCACTTTGCTCATTCAAAGTGCGTGTTATGCTCATTTTTTACACGTTCATTTGGATGAAATATTCGGTCAGGCGTTCGGGGGTGTCGGTGAAGGCGGTCTCGTCCCAATATTCAACAAGCAACACGAAGTTTTCGATCACGGAGTTGATTTTGAGTGATTTTGGCAAATTCTTTTGTGCAACGAAATTGTTTTCAACGCATGCGGTGGCAAACTCTCTCAATTCGGTGCGCAGATAGGACAAGAACACGTCCTTACTTTGAGAGAGAAGAATTGCATGCAACAGTTCGCTTTCGTCGTGCAAATGGTAGAATATGTGCGTGATGAAATGTTTGTAGTCAAGCATGCTCGATTTTGAAAAATCGTGGCTTTTTTCTTCTTCGAGAGAGTGAGAAAAGACGTGCCCGAAAATCGTGGAGCATATTGATTTGAGCAAATCTTCTTTTGTTTTGTAGTGGGCATAAAATGTGCTGCGAGCAACGCCGCTTTTGTCAAGCACGTCCTGAATTCTTACGTCTTTGTAGTTTTTTTCCAAAAGTACGGCGGCAAACGCGTCGTATATTTTTTGCGTAGTCGAGTTTATTTTGTCGTGCATAAAATTTCTCCTTTTTCAGATTATATCAAACACAGAGTTCGCTTGTCAATACACCATGTACGATTTTATACCGAAAACAAAACATTATGTTTTATTTTGTTTTGAAAATATCGTTTTAAGGCGAACAAAAGAGCGGTTTATGCTTGATATAAAGGGTTTTATGCGGTATAATTTGATAGACAAAAAGGAGAAAGAGACAATGCTTTTCGTTGACGGACTTTCCGTATATGCACGCTATTTGCACGGGGACGGCGCAATCGTCTCGGACGTGTCTTTTTGCGTTGGCGACGGACAAAGTCTTGCGATTGTCGGAGAGTCGGGGTCGGGCAAGTCTATGATTGTGGACGCACTTGTCGGAGTGCTTGCCGACAACTGTTATGCTACGGGCAAAATTGTCTTTGACGGCGACGATATATTGAAAAATCCGCGCACGCTGAAAAGAAAACTCGGCAGAAGCGTTGCATTCATTCCGCAGGGCGCGAGCGAGTCTCTCAATCCGTCTCTCAAAGTGAAAACGCAGATTTACGAAGCGTTTTCAAGAAGCGGACCGAAACTCAACCGTGACGAAAGAAAGGCGTACGCACTATACAATCTAAAAAAAGTCGGACTCGAAGACGAAAGCGTGCTTGAAAAATATCCGTTCGAGATAAGCGGCGGACAGGCGCAAAGAGTGGTGCTTGCAATCGCGCTATGCTCAAAACCGAGTCTTATCGTTGCTGATGAAGCGACAAGGGGAATCGACGCGGAAACCGCAGAAGTGTTTTTGAAGTGCGTCAAAGAAGAATTTTGTGGAAGTGCGAAAATTTTCGTCACTCACGATATGAAACTTGCAAAGACGTGCGACAAAATGCTCGTGCTTAAAGACGGCAATCAGGTGGAATACGGTTTTACGGAAGACATACTCGGCGCACCAAAAAACGACTATACAAAAACGCTTTTGCAAAGGACGGAGCAAAATGATTGAGATCAAGGATTTATCCAAAACTTTCGCCGTCGGAAAGGGCAAAACGAAGACAACCACCGTTGTGCTTACGGACGTATCCTTTGAGATAGACGACGGCAAAAAAGTGGGGCTTATAGGCAAGAGCGGAGAAGGCAAATCGACAATCGCCAACGTCTTGTGCGGAGCGGTTGCGCCAAGCGGCGGAAACATATACAAGGACGGAAAACCGCTTTGGAACGAAAAGGGAAAGTACGACAGACGTCTCGGAAAAGAAATTCAAATCGTTCCGCAACAACCATTGCTTGCGCTTGACCCTATGCAACGTTCGGGCGATGCCGTTAAAGAAGCACTTATATCGTCAAAACACGCGCGCTACGGAAAGGACGCAAAAGAAAAAGCGTTGCAACTCTTCGACACGGTGGGACTTGAAATAACGCTGTGGAACAGATTGCCGTTGCATCTTAGCGGCGGACAGGCCCAAAGACTCGTTATCGCACGTGCTCTTGCAACTAGGCCTGCTCTTATCGTGAGCGACGAGTCAACGTCAATGCTTGACCCCGCAACGAGCAGAAACGTGCTGGAACTATACGACAAACTCGTCAAAACTCTAGGAATATCTGTTCTTTTTATCTCTCACGACTTGGACACTGTGAAAGAGTTCTGCGACGAAATATATCTTTTGCAAGACGGTGCGGCGAGTAAGGCGAGGGTATAGAAAAAATAACATAAAAGGCTGTTTATTTTGCGATATGTCGCGATAAACGGCGAATAAGGTGAAAAATGAGAAAAAATAAGTTAGTTTATCTATTTGTTGTCGTATGTTTGACGGCGTTGCTTGCGGCATGTCTTTGCGCTTGCAACGATACAAAAAACGCGGAAAACGTTCTTATTGTGGGCACGACAATGACGGTCGATTCGCTCAATCGTCTGGACAGTGCGGGCGGTGCTCCCGGGTACAATTTCGACAAAATCGCAACTGCGATTTCGCAAATCACGCCCGTTGCGCAGATAGACGGAGAATTTATTCCGCTTGCGTGCGGCTATACCGTTAGCGAAGACGGAACGACGGTTACGCTCACTCTCAAAAACGGTTTCAAGTGGCACGACGGGCAGGATTTGACCATTGACGATATCGAGTATACCTTGTCGTCACTCGTCAAAGGTACGGATTACGAAAGCGTGCAAAAAAACGGCAATTCTCTTGTTTTCACGCTTTGCACGACGGACACGAAATTCCTTGAGAAAATAGCAAGCGAAAGCGTGTTGCCCAAACACGTGTTTGACGGCAAAACGAAAGAAACGCTCACCGACGAAGAATCGGTGATAGGTGCAGGTCCGTTCAGATACGTCGGAAGAGACATTGCGGCAGGCACGATAACTTTTGAGAGATTTTCAGAGTACCCGTATGCGCAAAGCGTGAAAATCGACAAGGTGATTTTCAAGTGGTACGGCACGGCAGAAGTTTTGACGGCGGCTCTAAAAAGCGGCGAAATAGACATGATTTTCAACTACGGAACGGGCATTGGCGACGATTCGGTTGCAGCACTCGAAGACAGCGAGAGCGTGACGCTTGCAACCTATGCGACGAAGGCTCTTCCCAAAGTGCTTTTCTTCAACAATCAAAAGATGACCGACGCAAGAGTTAAACGCGCGATTGCCTTGTCGATAAACTACGACAAAATACGATCGACTTTCGGCTCAAAAAGCAGTGCAAAATCAAGAGAAGGTCTTGTCGCTCCCGGTATTTTCGGATATAAGGAAACACCCGAATGGCAAAGAAATCTCGATGAAGCAAAACGGCTTTTGAGCGAAGCGGGATATAGCGAGCAAAACAAGTTCCGTTTTGAAATTCTCGTGCGTTCCGGAAGTGACGATACGCAATACGCAACGCTCATAAAAACGCAAATCGAAGAAAACGGCATGGTTGAAGTCTCGTTGCTTTCAAAGGGAAGTGACTGGCAATCGTATTATCAGGACGGCAAACACATGGCAAGTTTTGCAAAAGTAACAGCGAAGGGTTACGATTTCGAAGCGGGTTATGCGACGAGATACACACTTGCTGCGAATACGAGCATGCTCGATATGAAAAACCCCGTTGCGCACGGACAAATGCTAGTTGAAGACAAAGACGGCAATCTGACCGAGTACGGCAGAATACTCAAAGCAATGTCGGGGGCGAAAAATTCCGAACAACTTGCAAAAGCGGTCGGCGAATATCAGGACTACATCTCGACAAACGTCGTGTGCGTACCTTTGTTTTACGACGGAGTCACGCAGGCGTGTTCGAGCAAAGTGTCCGGATTCAAGGTTGACGGAACGGGTGCGATTCTCAACGTCATCTCTTTCCAAACCCTTGAAAAAAGAGCGTGAAACGGACAAACGCATAATTTTACAGCAATACGGTGCAGATAAAAAGGCAAGAGCGATTGCATTGGTGTGAAAACGCAAGCAAGGCTTGAAAAAGGACGAAATGACAAGAAAACTCGGCAAAAGCGTTATATTTTCCGTGATTGCGTTGATCGCGATATTTGCGGTCAATTTCTTCTTGCCGCGCCTTATGCCCGGCGATCCGCTTGCAAATCTCGTCGGGGCGGACGAAAGCACCATGTCGCAAGAAGAATACGACGCCTTGTATAAAGAAATGGGGCTTGATCAACCGCTCGGCAAACAGTTCGGCACGTACGTAAAGAATCTGTTCAAAGGGGAGTGGGGATATTCTTATCATCAGGGACGCGACGTAAGCGAAGTGATTGCGGAGAAGATCCCGCGCACGTTGCAGATTACGCTTCCCGCCTGGATACTTTCCGCGCTTCTTGCGTATTGGCTCGGCCTTGCGGCAGGATACAAAAAATCTCGCATTGCAGACGTCGGATTGAGCAGTGCAATGGTGCTTGTAGACGCAGTTCCGACGTTTCTTATGGCAATAATGCTTCTCATCTTGTTTGCGTTCGAGTGGAAGATTTTGCCGTCCGGCGCGCTCAATTCGGTGGGTGGCGGCGGCTTGTTGGATAGGCTCGAACATCTTGTGCTTCCCGTGCTTACGCTGACGCTTGCTTCCACGCCGAAAAAATTTCTTCTCGTGCGCAATCAGGCGGCAGGCGTTGCCGAAACCAAATATATAATGTATGCGCGCGCGAAAGGTCTGAGCGGAGCGAGAGTTAAAAACGAGCACGTTTTTCCGAATATATCCGCGCCTTTCATATCTATGCTCGGCACGAGTTTCGGGCATATGATTGCAGGATCGATAGTCGTTGAAAAGGTCTTTTCTATCGACGGCGTGGGAATGCTTGTCAACAGAGCCATATTCGACAAAGATTTCCCCATGCTGCAAGGCGCGCTTCTCGTCATCGCACTCAGCGTTATACTGTCAAATTTCATAGCCGACGCAATAAGCGTGTTTGCCGATCCGTCGCAAAGGAGAAAATCATGAAATCGACTTTGCAAACGGGCTACAAAACGAGAAGAGTGCTATCAACCGTGGTTTTTGCATTCGGCATTGCGATATTCCTTGTTTTTGCGATATTTGCAATCTTCGGAGAAAAAATCGCGCCGTATGCCGCTACTGAGAGTTTTGACAAATTCTTGCCTTGCACGAGAGAGCATTTGCTCGGCACGAACAATCTCGGATATGACATCTTGTCACAACTCATCGTTGCCACAAGACCTACGCTTATAGTCGGAGTTACGAGCGCGCTTGCATGCGTCGTGATAGGAGTTATCGTCGGAGTGATTGCGGGATACGTCGGCAAAGTCACAGGTGAAGCGGTCAACGGAATAATCAACTTTTTCCTGCTGATACCAATGCTTCCCATGGCAATCGTGATCGCGGCGTACACTAGCGGCAACTCGGCGAGCATAATTCTCACGATATCCGCGCTTTGCTGGTGTTCGACGGCAAGAGCGGTGAGAGCAAAGACGTTGAGTGTGAAAAACTCCGATTTCGTGCGTTCGCTCAAAACACTCGGATACAGCCCCTGTCGCATACTTTTCCGCCACGTGCTGCCAAACGTGCTCGACGTCGCGGCGGCAAAATTTATACCGTCGGTTGCAAGTTGCATAATGGTGGAAGCGACGCTCAGCTTCTTGGGAATGGGCAGCGTCGAAAGCGTGACGTGGGGAGTTATGATAAATTATGCGTACACCTACGGCGGAATAAGCCTTGCAAAATACAATTGGTTGCTTGCGCCCGGCGTGTGCATAATGCTGATACAAATCGGCTTTTATATGATACAGCAATATATAGAATTTCGTCGCAGAATCGTGCAAAACGCAACGATAAACCGCGACTAACGTAAAGATAAAATGCCTTTTCCGGCATAAGGAGCAAAAATATGTGTCTTGGTGACCCAAACTGCAGTTGCAATAAGATAAGCGACGTGAGAGCAATAAGAGATCAGGAACTCGTTTTTTCAAACGCTTACGCAAAGCTCGTCCCCGATGACGAACGCACGAAAAAAGCGAGAGCGGAACTCGCCGCCTTTCCCGATGATTTCAACCGTATCGTTGCGCTGGGAGACGCACTCGCTTTTCAGATGAGATATAGAGAAGCACTCGAATGTTTTGAAAAAGCGTGTGAGATGCGACCCGACGATTACAAGGTGAGAAGAAAATGTGCGGGCAGATATTTGTCCACACTCGATCTCGACAAAGCAGAAAAAGCGTTTGCCTGGTGCCTTGAAAACACCGATGACAGACTTGACGCGCTCTACATGTCGGCGTGCTGCAAGTATTATCAGGGCGAATACGAAAAGGCAAAAGTTATGTTTGACGAGTGCGTCGAACTCGCAAAAAACAACGGAGATATGTACGTTGCGTCTCTGTTCTGGACAATCGCGTGTTCGGTGCAACTCGGAAGAAAGATAGACGAAGATATTGCAAAATTTCACGGAGACGTTCAGATAGGACATCACACCGGATATTTGCAAACGCTGAAACTGTTTGCCGGCGCGCCGCTTGCAGAATGCGACACGATACCCAAAGAAGACGAGTTGCAACTTTGCATTTTTACGTACGGCGTGCATCTTTACTACAAGTACAAGCAAAATGCGTTCCTTGCGGATGCGTTCCTTGCCGGCACGCTCAATCTCGACACCTATTTTGCCGCATTTGCGTATCTCGGAGCATACACGGAATATATAAGACAGAAAAGATAAAAATTTGCAAAAAACGATTTTTGGCATAGAACTCACCGCTACACACGGTTTTTATATTAGCGTTTCAGGTATCCCATACGGAGAAAAGACAAAAGGAAAGAGCCTTGGCAAAGCGCCAAGGCTCAATCCATAAAAACAAAAACAGGAAAGGGAGATGATGCTTATATCATAAAGTGCGATTGTTAATAATAAATTAAAATTTCGCACATTCTGTAAATTTTTTCGAGAAAAATAAAAACGAGCCGAAAGCTCGTTTTTTTGTTTTTATTTTTGTGGAATCAGAATTCGTAATCTTCGCGTTTGTGGATATCTCTCATTCCTTCAATCGTGTCGCATATATCCTTGAAAGAGCACGTATTGCAATCCATTTTCAGATTTTTGAGAATGTGATCGAGAGTGACCGTGATGCCTTCGTTGAGTTTTGCCACGCCCGCGAAAGTCTCGAAGTCAAAGCCGGGATCGGTGATGAAGATCTGTTTGACCGCTTTGACGTTTTCATCCTGCTTGTACGCGTCTTGCAAGATCTTGCCCACGTCCGCAAAGGATATGCCCTTTTTGACTGCGGCTTTGCTCACTCTTGCGCCTTCGCGAAGTTGGTTTGTGTTGACTCTTATCATATAGCCGTCGGGATTCACCTTGTAGCGTTTGTATTCGATGTCGCGAAGGAAGCGATATATCTTCTGCTCGTCCTGATGTTTTGAGTCGTCTATGAGCAAAATCGCGATGCGTGCAAAAGGTTCGTCGCCTTTAAGGTCTTTGATGTCTTTACCGCGAAGCAAAATTTCGTCCTTGTTTACGAGATTTTCGTCCGTCGTGTATGCGATGAGATAACTCGAATCTTTGTCGCTTGCTCCGAGCTCAACCGCACTGTCGGCGGGGAAGATAAAAACTTTTTCGTTAAGGTTTTTCCAAGACGAAGTTTGGGAAAGGGGAGTCAGTTGACTCCCCGCAAGTTCCAGTGATTTTTTTATCGTTGAATCGTAGAGTTTCATATATTACTCGAGATGACGATTTCTCTTGCGCTTGTTGTAGAAACGTTGCAAGAATTTCTGCACAAGCACAAGAAGTTTTGAGTCAAGGTTGAAGAAGTACACGGTGAAGAGCAATCCGAAAAGAATAAGGAATGCGCAAACGACCGTGATTATCGCGCCTGCCCAAGTAGGAAGACCGAGACCGATAAAAAGTGCCCAGGTCAATGCAATCAACGTTGTTCCGATAATCATATTTGCCCCCCTTACGCTTTTGCCAAGCCTTTTTGTCTTGCGTATTCCGCCGCTCCGAGCGCGC